>JAANMY010000499.1_pt1 | contig 54904 bp, 50 predicted proteins | sample 7279691 | NCBI WGS metagenome assembly JAANMY01 (sample SAMN14094543, study PRJNA606508) | bioreactor metagenome | isolation source: A lab-scale SPAN reactor treating ammonium-rich wastewater day 388 | place: Ireland: Galway | collected 2018-02-07 | reverse complement strand
GGCTGACCGGCCGGTGGCGATTCACGCTCGCTGCCGGTGACCGGGGGTCCTGAGCAGCGATGGACCCATTTGAGGCGGCCGGCCTTGCCGTAGCGGCGTTCGCTGGCGGGGCGATCAACGCGGTCGCGGGCGGTGGCTCGCTGGTGAGCTTCCCGGCGCTGCTGGCGGCCGGCTACCCATCGAAGGCCGCAAACGTGACCAACTCGGTAGCCCTCTGGCCGGGCTACGCCGCGGGTTCGTTCGGATACCGGGACGAGCTCCGGACACAGGGTAAACGCGTGCGTGCCCTGGCTGCGCCGAGCGTGATGGGCGCCATCGCCGGGTCGGCAATCCTCCTCTCTACTCCTCAGTCGGCCTTCGACGTGGTGGTCCCGTTTCTCATCCTCTTCGCCTGTGGGTTGATGGCGGCACAGGACAGGCTCGCGCGCCTTTCGACTACGAAGCGGCTGGCCGCGCGCCACGGCGAGCACGTGCCGGCCTTCGCGCACCTGTCGATCTTCGTCCTTGCAATCTACGGTGCGTATTTCGGCGCCGGGCTTGGGATTCTCACCCTGGCGGTCCTTGGCCTGCTGCTCCCGGACGATATCCAGCGGTCCAACGCTCTCAAGGGAGTGCTTTCGCTCATCATCAACGGCGCGGGGGCGGTGTACTTCGTGGCCTTCGGGCCGGTCGAGTGGGCCCCCGCGGCGGTCATGGCCGTGGGCTCGGTGGCAGGCGGCTACCTGGGTGTCGGCGTTGCTCGGCGCCTTGGCCGGAGGTGGCTGCGCCGGGCAGTGATCAGCTACGGCCTCGTGGTCGCGGCAGTGCTTCTCTGGAAGCTAGCCTAGCCTGCGCCCTCATCCTGACAGGTGCGGCGGAAGGCAACCATGCGAACGGAGCGGGCGAGTGAGGCGGTGGGCTCAGGAGAGCCATCGAACGGCACGCCGAGCCAGCGGCCGATCGTGCGGGCCGCGGACGGATGCTCGCGAGCATAGCTTTCGAGCTCGGCCAGCCGTTCATCGAAATCAAGGAACCGCTGCCGCGGACGGAACCGTTCCCTGCCCGTCTGAACTTCGATAGCCGGCTGCCGTTCGATATTCCGGAACCAGTCAGCGGTCTCGCCCCAGGCCGAGACAACGATGTACTCGCACCTCTCCCGGTCGAATCGAACCACTTCGAGCACCGTCTGGCGGAGCTTCCCCGTCTTGCGCCCCCGGTGTCGGACGAGGATGAACCGCCCACCGAGGAGGCGCCCGAGGCGGAGCCGGTAGGCGAGCACGGGCAGCCGCGCCACCAGGCGCACCACGCCCCGGGGACGAGGCCTCTTCACCGTTCCGGCGCCCGGGCTGGCTGTCTCCATCTTGCTGCATTCTACCGCCGCCCGCGGGGGCACTACGCTGGCCCCGGGTGGCCGGCGAAAGTACGCTTGCCACCAGTGGCAGAATACGACGCCGCCCTGGAGCGAATGCGAAGCGCCAGCGCCTGGTTCGCTGGCGCCATAGCCATCTCGGCCACGGGCGTCGGCATCGAGCTCGGGCTCTTCGAGGCTCTGCGCGAAAAGGGCGCCGCCACGCCGGCCGCGCTCGCTGCCATGCTCAGCCTGGACCCCCACGCCGTGGGGGTGTGGGCGATGACGCTGGTTCACCACGGGCTGCTCGACCCGGCGGGGGTTGGTGAAGTTGCCCTGGCGGCCGGCGTGGAACTGCTCGTCTGTGACCCCCGGACGCCCCTGTACATGGCTCCCCTGTTCGAGTTCCATTCCAGGTTCCTTGGCCGCGACTTCGCGGAGCTGCCGCGCTTTTTCCGGGAGGGCGACCCACGGCCCCCGGCGCGGCACGGCCTGCCGCTGGTACGCAACGTTGCCGCCCAGACGGCCGCCATGCAGGAGGCGTTCGTCTCGGCGATGTCCTCCGAACTACCGGAAGCCGGCGAGGCGCTTGCGGCCGGCGGGCTCCTGCTCGATGCGGGGTGCGGGGCCGGCGGACTGGGCATCCGCCTCTGCCAGCAGCTGCCTGCGGCTCGCTACCTGGGGGTGGACCTCGACGAGCTTGCGGTGGCGGAGGCGAAGGAACGGATTGCGGCGGCGGGCGTTGCGGAGCGCGCCAGGGTGGAAGCGATGGCGCTGGAGGCGGTCCTGAACGGGAGCGCCGATGCGGCCATCTTTTTCCTTTCCCTGCACGAGTTCCCGCCTGGGACACGCCTCCCGTCGCTGGTGGCAGTGCGCCAGGCGTTGCGGCCCGGGGCCTGGCTCCTGGTGCTCGAGGAGCTCTACCCCGCAACGCCCCTCGAGGCTCTGGCCGAGCGTTCCCGGGCCGCCATCCAGTTCCAGTACGAAGAGCTACTCTGGGGAAGCCACCTGCTCACACGTGCCGGGCTCGACAGCCTGCTGCGGGAAGCGGGCTTCACCGAAATCGTGAATCGCCCGATGCTTGGGGGAAACGTGGACCTGGTGCTTGCGAGGGTTTCGTGACGGGAACTGGCGGAAAGAAGCTTGAAGGGGCGCTGTTCGACGAATGCGCCGGCTGGATCTGGGAGCAGTTGCAGGAGGAGGGGGTCTACATCTCCGGCGAGGTGGTCGATCTCATCCTTGCCACCGAGCGGGAGCTCGGCGTGCATGACCGCGAACCGGGCGAAATCGCCCGCGTCCTCGAAGAGGAGTTCCGCATGCGCGGCATCGTCGCGAACCCGTTCGCCCTCGATGCGCCCCTCATCAACAGGGTCCTGGATTGGGAGGACGACTTCCTCGGCTTTGCTGGCCTTTCACGTGCGGGGAGTTGAGCGAAGATTGACGCGCACGCGGGCGCTGCTCCAGACTGGCTCCGAGCGTTGAAGGAGGCCGCCGCCGAAGAAACCAGAACAGCGCACGCGGGAAAGCGCAGAAATGGAAAAAGCGCCAGGTCCGTCCGCAGTGACGGATGACGAGGTGGGGGCAGAATCGAACCACTCGGCGGGTGGCCCCCCGGCAGGCACAGCCGAAAGGCAGCACACAAACCAGCGCGGGCAACCGGCTGACAAAGATGCGCCACGTGCTAGGGACTCGCAATCCCTCCTCGCTTTCCTCCCACGGCAGCCAGCAATCGCCAGGCCGGGCCCGCACCGCGCCGGCCGCGGTAGGCTGCCACCGCGTGCTCTCGCACTGCCCGGCGACGGGCCCAGGCGCAAACAGGAGTTCGCATAGTGTGTGGAATCGTAGGGTATGCCGGCGCCCGGCCGGCCACACCAATCCTCGTCAGGGCCCTGCGCGACCTCGAATACCGCGGTTATGACTCGGCGGGCATCGCCGTCCTCGGCACGGCCGACGGCGAGGGCCTGGTAATCACAAAGCGCGTCGGCAAGATCGTCAACCTGGAATCGGCCCTCGATTCCTCGCCGGGGAACGAGGCGACGGTTGGCATCGGGCACACCCGGTGGGCCACGCATGGCCGCCCCAGCGATCTGAACGCCCACCCGCACACGAGCTGCGGCGGCGAGGTGGTTGTTATCCACAACGGCATCGTGGAGAACTACGCCGCGCTGCGAAGCGCGCTCACCGCACGCGGACACACCTTTGCCAGCGAGACCGACACCGAGACGATCGCCCACCTCATGGAAGAGCGCACACGGTCGGGGCTTCCGCTCCTGGAAGCGCTGCGGCTCACGATAGGCGAACTGGAAGGCTCCCATGCGATCGTCGCCATGAGCCCATCGGAGCCCGGGGCAATAGTCGCCGCCCGGGTCGGCAATGCGGGCGGTGTCGTGGTGGGGTATGGGGAAGGGGAGATGCTGGTCGCGAGCGACCTCGCCGCGATTCTGCCTCACACGCAGCAGGTAGCGTTCCTTGCCAGTCACCAGCTGGCGCGGGTTGACCGGGGCGGCGCAGCCTACATCAACGGCGATGGGTCGCCGGCGACGGTCGAGCCGCGCAGGGTGCCCATCGACCCCGTGAGCGCGCTCAAGGGGCAGTACGAGCACTTCATGCTCAAGGAGATAATGGAGCAGCCCGAGGCGCTTTCCGACACGATCCGCAGCCTGGTGACGATCGAGCCGGCCGGCATCCACCTGCCCGACCTGGGGGCAATGTCGGACCGCCTGGGCGAGGTGCGGCGGGTGATCCTCATTGGCATGGGGACAAGCCTCCACGCCGCGATGGTGGGCCGGGCCTTCATAGAGCGGCTTTCCGGGGTTCCCGCCGAAACCGATAACGCCAGTGAGTTCCGCTACCGCGACCCCGTGCTCGGGCCGGGGACGCTCGTAGTGTCGGTCAGCCAGTCGGGCGAGACGGTGGACGTGCTCGAGGCGATGGCGGTCGCCCGCGCAAAGCAGGCCATGCAGATAACCGTCTGCAACACCGAAGGCGCCCAGACCACGCGCGTGGCCGGCGGGACAGTCTACACGCGGGCAGGGCTGGAGCGCGGGGTGGCGAGCACCAAGTGCTTCACGACCGCCCTGGTGGCGCTCTATGCGCTGGCGCTGCGCATGGGCGAGGCGAACGGCTACCTCGCCCGGGAACGGATAGCAGGACACATCCAGGACCTTGCCCGGCTCCCCGATGCGGTGGCGCGGGTGTTGCAGGACCACACGCCCTACAAAGCGCTGGCGAACCACTTCTACGATGCCCGGCACTTCCTCTTCCTGGGGCGGGGCCTCGCATTCCCGGTGGCAATGGAAGGCGCCCTGAAGCTGAAGGAGATCAGCTACATTCACGCCGAAGGCTACGCCGCCGGCGAGATGAAGCACGGGCCAATCGCGCTCGTGGACCGGAGCTTTCCGACCGTGGCGGTTGCCCCGGCCCACGCTCTGCGCTCGAAGCTGGTCTCGAACATCGAGCAGATCCAGGCCAGGGGCGGGGAAGTCATCGTGGTTGCCAGCGAGGGAGATGACGAGCTTGCCGCCCTGGCCGACCATGCCATCTTCATGCCAGCGGTGCCGGAGTTCGTAGAGCCCTTCGTCGCGACGGTGCCGCTCCAGTGCCTCTCGTACTACATTGCCCTGCGGCGCGGGTGCGATGTCGATCAGCCCCGTAATCTCGCCAAGACGGTGACCGTGGAGTGAAAGACAGCATCGGCGCAGCGAATGGCAAGCATCTACGCGGTTGCGTTTGGGACGCGGTCCCGGTGCGGTATAATCTCCCGGTCGAGCTATCGGCGGTCGCTATGACGGGACCCCGGAGGTATTGATGGTAAGCATGACCAGGTCGGTCGTTTGGTTCTCCGAGGTTGGGCGGGAAGACCTCGGGCTTGTCGGCGGAAAGGGTGCGAACCTCGGCGAATTGACGCGAGCCTCAATCCCCGTGCCGCCAGGCTTCGTGGTCACAGCCGATACCTACTTCCACTTCATCCGCCAGAACGCTCTCGAGCCAATCATCAAGAAAGAGCTGTTCGGGCTGAACGTTCACGATTCGAAGGCGCTCCAGGAGCGAGCGTTGCGCATCCGTGAGCGCATCATCGCGGCCCCCATGCCGCCACACATCGCCGAGGAGATTCGACAGGCCTACCACGAGCTCGGCGAAGGCCCGGTGGCCGTGCGCAGCTCCGCTACGGCCGAAGACCTGCCCGAGGCCAGCTTCGCGGGCCAGCAGAGCACGTTCCTCAATGTTGTTGGCGCCAGCAACGTGGTCCGGGCGGTCCAGGCTTGCTGGGCATCGCTCTACGAGGCGCGGGCGATCTTCTACCGCGAAGAGGCGGGCTACGACCACCTGAAGGTGGGACTGGCCGTGCCCGTACAAAGGATGGTCCAGTCCGAGAAGTCGGGCGTAATGTTCACGGTCGAACCGGTGACTTCGGACGGCACCAAGATCACAATCGAGGCCGTCTACGGCCTGGGCGAGGGCATCGTTTCGGGAGAGATTTCGCCCGACCTGTACATCGTCAACAAGGAATCGCTCCAGATAGCGAGCAAGCATTCGATTTCGCAGGAGCGGATGATCGCGCGGCGGCCGGGCTCCGATGGCGCGCACGAAGAGGCAAACACCTGGCTGCCCGTGCCGCCTGAGCTCGTGGACAGGCCGAAGCTCACCGATGAGGAGATCCGGGAGATCGCGCGCATCGGCCGGGACGTTGAGGAGCACTACGGCCACCACCAGGACATCGAGTGGGCGTACGAGGGGGGCAAGTTCTACCTGACCCAGGCGCGCCCCGTCACCACCATGCGCGAGCAGCACGACGACGAAGGAGAGGAAGAGACCGCGCCGGTCATCCTCTCCGGGCAGCCGGCGAGCCCGGGCGTTGGCATCGGGGCCGTACGCATCGTGCACACCCCGGACGAGATCGACATCGTCCAGCGCGGCGATGTGCTCGTGGCCGAGATGACAACGCCGGACTTCGTGCCCGCCATGAAGCGCGCCTCGGCCATCGTCACGGAACGTGGCGGGCGCACCTGCCACGCCGCCATCGTCAGCCGCGAGCTGGGGATCCCGTGCGTGGTTGGGGCGACAGGCGCCCTCCAGCAACTCGCCGTCGGCCGCGAGGTAACGGTCGATGGTTCGCGGGGCAACATCCACGACGGACGCGCGGAAGCGCGCCTGGCCTGGGCCGAACAACAGAAGGAACGTTATGCGAAGTCCGCTTCGCTCAAGACCACAACCAGGCTTTATGTGAATCTCGCTGAACCCGAGCTCGCCGGCGCCATCGCCCAGCGCAACGTCGATGGCGTGGGGCTGCTGAGGGCCGAGTTCATCGTCGCGCAGATAGGCACCCACCCGCGGACGTTCATCGAAGAGGGGCGGCCTGAGGAGTACACGCGCCAGCTCGCCGAGGGCATCAAGCAGTTCTGCAGGGCGTTCGCGCCCCGCCCGGTGGTCTACCGGCTAACCGACTTCAAGACGAATGAGTACGCGAACCTCCGTGGCGGCGCCAGGTTCGAACTGAACGAAGAGAACCCGATGATCGGCTACCGCGGGGCGGGCCGGTACATCAAGGAACCCGACATCTTCGCGCTCGAGGTGAACGCCCTCAAGGAAGTGCGCCGCGAGAACAGCAACCTTTACGTGATGGTGCCGTTCGTGCGCACCCCGGCCGAGCTAAAGGGCGTGAAGCAGCTCCTCGCCGAGCACGGGCTCGTGCGCGGCGACGACTTCAAGCTGTGGATGATGGTCGAGGTCCCTTCGAACGTCATCATCCTGGACAAGTTCATCGACGTGGGGATCGACGGCATCTCGATTGGATCGAACGACCTCACGCAGCTTGTGCTGGGGTGCGACCGCGACAGCGAGATGCTCGCCGACACCTTCGACGAGCGCGACGACGCCGTGATGGCGGCGATCCAGACGGCGGTGGCGGTAGCGCGGAGGCGCGGCATCACCGTCGGAATCTGCGGGCAGGCACCAAGCGTCTACCCGGAGATCACGGAGAAGCTCGTCGAATGGGGTGCGACCAGCGTCAGCGTCAGCCCCGACATGATCGACCGGACGCGGGAGATCATCGCCAACGCAGAAGCGAAGCTGGGCCGGGCGCCAGCGTAGAAGAGACGTGGGCCGGGGGCCGCTCCTTGACAGCCCCCGGCCCGCTTGCCGATCATGCCCACCAGCACACATCCGATGGGAGGTACGCCATGGCCGTGCGCGGCTATGTCCTTATCGAGACGGACGTCGGCAAGGCGAAAGTCGTCGGCGCGGCCATCACCGAGTTCAACTACCCGGGCGCGCGCGTGGCGGCGGTCGACACCGTCACCGGCCCATACGATGTGATCGTGCAGCTCGAAGCCGATGACCTGGACCGCCTGGGCAACGCCATCACCGATGCAATCCAGAAGGTAGCGGGGGTTCAGCGAACCACCACCTGCCTGGCGGTGCGCCTCGCCTGAGTTGCTGGCGGGCCACCGCACACTCTCCTGCCGCAACGGGTGAGCAGGCCATGACTGCATCGGCGTCGTCCATGATCAGCGTCGATGAAGCGCGCGACCGTATCCTCGCGTTCTTCGGCCGGCTGCCCGCGGAACGCCGCCCGGTGCTGGATGCGCTCGGGCAGGTGCTCGCTGAAGACATCGTGGCGCCCTTCGACATCCCGCCCCTCAATAACACGGCCATGGACGGCTACGCCGTGCGCGCTGCCGACACAGCCGGGGCCTCGGCTGCCTCCCCCGTCGAGCTGACCGTGGTGGCCGACCTTGCGGCGGGCTACGTGCTCGAGACCGCGGTCGGCGCGGGCCAGGCGGTGCGGATCATGACGGGCGCGCCGATCCCCCCCGGCGCCGATGCCGTGGTCCCTTTCGAAGAGACCGATGAGCCGCTGCGGGGAGTGGGCGAAGCCCCCGCGCGGGGATCGAAAGTGCGCGTGTTCAAGGCCGCGGAACCATCGGCGAATGTCCGCTTCCGCGGCGAGGACGTCGCGCAGGGCCAGGTGGTGATCCCCGCCGGGCGCGTGGTGCGACCCTCGGAAGTGGGGGTGCTGGCCAGCCTGGGGGTCGTCGAGGCGCCGGTCTACCGGCGGCCCGTGGTCGCTATCCTCTCAACCGGCGACGAGATCACGGTGCCTGGCGAGCCGCTGCTGCCGGGGCGAATCTACGACTCCAACGCCTACAGCGTCGGCGCCCAGGTACGGAAGCTCGGCGGCATCCCCCGCCTGCTCGGGATCGCGCGCGACACGGTCGAAGACCTGACGGCGAAGATCCGGGAGGGGCTGGACGCCGACATGCTGGTCACCAGCGCAGGCGTCTCCCGGGGCGACTTCGATGTCGTGAAGGACGTGCTTGCCCGCGAAGGAGCGATCGACTTCTGGTCCGTGCGCATGAGGCCGGGCAAGCCGCTCGCCTTCGGGGCCTTCGAAGCGCCGGGGGGACGGAAGGTGCCGCACCTCGGCCTGCCGGGCAACCCCGTCAGCTCCATGGTTTCGTTCGAGCTCTTCGGGCGTCCGGCCATCTTCAAGATGCTCGGGCGAAGCGATTGGGAGCGGCCGATGGTTCGCGCGATCACCCGGGATCGGGTCAGGAATTCCGATGGGCGCAGGTTCTTCGCCCGCTGCATCGTCACCCGGGGGGACGATGGGCGCTGGTACGCGAGCCTCACCGGCCCGCAGGGGAGCGGAATGCTGACCAGCATGAGCGCCGCGAACGGGCTCGCGGTCATCCCCGAGGACACGCCCGAGGCGCTGCCCGGAGACGAGATCGGCGTGATCATGCTCGACTGGGAACACGCCCCCTGACTACGAGCCCGGCTCGGCGCGATCGCGCATGAACATCTCGATCAGGTCCACCGGCACGGGGAAGACAATCGTGCTGTTGTTCTCGGCGGCGACCTCGGTGAGCGTCTGCAGGTAGCGGAGCTGCACGGTGATCGGCTCCTCGGCCATCACCACGGCGGCCTCCTTGAGACGTTCGCTGGCCTGGTACTCGCCATCGGCGGCGATGACCTTCGCCCGGCGCTCGCGCTCGGCCTCGGCCTGGCGCGCCATGGCGCGCTGCATGGAGGCGGGAAGCTCGACGTCCTTCACCTCCACCGTCGACACCTTGATACCCCAGGGCTCGGTCTGCTCGTCGATGATCTGCTGGAGCCTCTGGTTGATCTGTTCGCGCTGGCCCAGGAGCTCATCGAGGTCCGATTGGCCGAGCACCGAGCGGAGGGTCGTCTGGGCGATCTGGGAGGTCGCGCGGATGTAGTCCATGATGCGCACGACCGCAGCGGTCGGCTCCACGACGCGGAAGTAGATGACCGCGTTCACCTTCACGGTGACGTTGTCGCGGGTGATGGCCTCCTGCGCGGGGACGTCGAGGGTGATGGTGCGGAGGTCGACCTTCACCATGCGGTCCACGAAGGGGAGCATGATGAAGAGCCCCGGGCCCTTCGCTCCTACCAGCCGGCCGATCCGGAAGATGACGCCCCGTTCGTACTCCTTGACGATGCGCACGGAAAACGGCAGCAGGGGGATCACCAGCACCGTGCCCAGGCCGAGAAGCAGAGCCCTGACAATGGTGGAGCCGGCGCCGGTTGGATACTCCCCCGGCGGCAGTCCTTGCGTGCCCGGCGATTGCTCAGTCATTGAGTCCTCTCCTTCTGCACCTTGAGGCGGAGCCCTTCGGCGCCGACTATACGCAGGCGTTCGCCCGGTTGCGCGACGCCATCTTCGAGCGAGGCCTGCCACCGCTCGCCCTGGACGAAAACGAACCCATCGGGCGAAAGCGGCGTGCGGGCGATTGCAACTTCGCCCACAAGAGCGGCCGTGCCGACCTCGCCCGCCATCTTGCGCACGCGCGCCACGCCCACTGCGAGCGAAACGAACATGCCCACGATGAAGAACGCCAGGACCCCCAGGAGGAGCCTGGAGGGCTGGAACTCCGAGGGGGTGTCGCGGAAGGCGATGATGCCCCCGAGAATGAGGGCGACCACACCCCCTGCGCCAAGGATTCCCCCGGAAGGCACGAAGAGCTCGAGTGCGAAAAGGATCAGCGCCAGGGCGATGAGCACCAGCCCGGCAGTGTCAACGGGCATGACGCCAAACCCGATGAAGCCGAGGACCATCGCGATCACTCCCGCCACGCCGGGGAAGATCATCCCCGGGTTGGCGAGCTCGAAGATCAGCCCCATGAAGCCCAGGGTGATGAGCAGCGAGGCGAGGGTGGGGTTGGCGAGGAAGTCAAGGAAGCGTTCCCAGCCGGTCATGTCCGTGCGGACGATCGGCGCCTCCGCGAGGCCGCGGATCTCGACGCGCGTGCCGGGCCTCAGCTCAATGGCCTGGCCATCGACGCGTGACAGGAGCTCGTCGAGGTCAACGGCGACGAAGTCGACCACATCAAGCTCGACGGCGCGGCTCGCGCTTGCCGCCACTGCCTCGCGCACGGCCTCCTCGGCCCAGGCGGCGTTCCTCCCGCGCAATTCGGCGATGCCGCGGATGAAGGCGACAGCGTCGTTCTCGACCTTCTTTCCAAGCGTGCCCTCGATATCGCTGCCATCGGCATTCACTGCCGAAGCCGCGCCGATGGAGGTGTTGGGCGCCATGACTGCGAAGTGACCCGCCATGGTGATGAATGTCCCGGCGCTGGCGGCGCGCCCGCCAGCAGGAGAAACGTAGACGGCCACGGGCACGCTCGAGCGTTCGATGCGCTGGACGATCTCGCGCATGGAGGAATCGAGCCCGCCGGGCGTGTCTATCTGGATCACCACGAGCTTCGCCTGGTTGCTCTCGGCGCGATCGATTCCCCGGTCGAGGTAGCGCGCCATAATGGGGCCAACGGTGCCCTTTGCAGTGAGCACGTGGACGGCTTCGTCCTCAGTGCTGGCGCCGCAGGCCGCGACGAGGCCGGCGAGCAGCAGCGCCAGGATGACCATTCTGCGCGGCAGCTTCATCGAATTGTCCAGGGAACGAGTATAGCGGCCGCCAACGGGCGCCGGGCGGCAGCCGGTGCGGCAATGGGAGCATCCTTCGCCGGTTAGGCGGGCCCGGCTTATCATGTCCTGTACACCATCATGTCCTCTCTGCAGGTAGCGCCACCCCAACGCTGTCGCGGCATGCGCGACCTCCTGCCCGTGGATATGCGCGCTTTCCGGCGCGTTGAAGATGCCTTCCGGGCGGCCACGTCCCGCTGGGGCTACGAAGAGGTCCGTACCCCTACGATCGAGAACTACAGCCTCTTCACGGTGGCGGGGGCGCTCACACCGCAGATGCTCTCCCGGGTTTACACGTTCCTCGATTGGGACGGCTGGAGCGGCGAGCGCGTGGTCCTGCGCCCGGATTCGACCATCCCCGTGGCACGGGCCGCGGCCCAGGGCGGCATCGAGTTCCCGGCGCGGCTCTTCTACGTGCAAAACGTATTTCGCTTCAGCGACAGCGACGACCGGGAGGACTGGCAACTGGGCATCGAGTACCTTGGCGCGCCTGCGCCTGTGGGTGACATCGAGGTGGCGGCGATCGCCTGTGAGACTCTCGACGGGCTTGGCCTGGAGCCCGAGGTGCGCGTCGCGCACATCGGCATCGCACGCGCTCTGGTCGATGCGCTGAGCACAGGCGAAAGTGCTTCGGCCGAGCTCTCGGCACGCGTGGCATCGCAGGGGCTGGCCGCGCTCGGCCCGGCGGCGGGGATGCACAACGGCGCCTCCGCGTTCCTCGACATTGCCCTGCGGCCGGGGGGAGTACCCCTGCTCGACAACATGGAGGCGCTCGCGGCCCCACTGCCGGGTGCGGTAGCGGCCCTCCGCGAGCTTCGCAGCATCGCCGCCGCGCTTTCGGGGGCGGGACGCAAGGTCGTGATCGACCTGGGCCTGCCGCACGACTTCGAGTACTACACGGGCGTCGTCTTCGAATTCGCCGGCGGCGGGCATTCGTGGGGGCGTGGCGGACGCTACCGCCCGGCGGGTCCGGGCACGCCGGAAAGCGCCTGTGGCATCGGCCTCGACGCGGCCCAGCTGGCAGCGCACCTCACTTCCACCACGCGCCCGCCCATGGTGGTCAGCATTGTCCCGGCGTCTGAGAGCGACCTGGCTCGCGCCGTCTCGGTAGCGCGGGCGCTGCACCGCAGCGGGATAGCGGCCGCCCTCTCCGCGGAAGGCGAGCCGGCGCCCATGGCAGTGCGCGTCTCCGCCGACGGCCTCATCGCCCGCACGCCTGACGGCGAGCGCAGGATGGCCGCCCTCGACGACGTCGTTGGGCTGCTGCTGCAATTCAAATGAGCATCAGGCTGGCCCTGCCAACCGGGGACCCGCGCCCGGCGGTTGGGACGCTTCTCCAGGAGGCGGGGATCGCGGCCGAATGCTACGAGCCCGGCTCGCGCGTCCTGCGCTCGGTAGTCGAGCAGGAGCGGCTGACGCTGCGCATCTTCCGGGAGAAGGACATCCCCATCCAGGTGGCGCTGGGCAACTACGACCTGGGCATCTGCGGCGACGTCTGGGTCTCCGAGCTGCAGGTCCGTTTCCCGCTCCAGCGCGTTGTGCGAGTGGGGTCGCTCCCCGGCGCAAGAATGAGGGTCTGGCTTTGCGCCTCACCGCACTCCGGGGTGGCGGCGGGCCGGGTTCCATCGGCAGAAGCCCTTGCAGGGGCGCGTGTAGCTTCGGAACTCACCAACCTGGCGGACCTGGTGGGCGTCCACCTCCGAATCCCCGGATACCGGCTCCTGCCGCTCTATGGGTCGGCGGATGCGTACCCGCCCGAAGACGCCGAGCTGGTTGTGATGCCTGCGGAAGGACCCGAGGCGATCCGGGACCTTGGACTCGTGCCCCTGCACTGCCTCTACGAAGGCGGCCTCACCCTGATCGCGAACGCCGACTCGCTGGCCAGCAAGGACCTCTCTCCCCTGCTCGGGAAGCTCCGCCCGTTCCTTGGCGGCGATAAGGGGACAATCCACCTCCCCCGCGCTGGCGGCGACGCCCCGTTCCGCACCTTCGAGCGGGACTACTCGGTCGTGCGCCTTGCCCTTCCCGATGGGCATGCCCAGCGGCACACGTGGGCGGCCCTGGCCGATGCCGGCCTCACATTCGAAGGGTACGAAGAGAAGAGGTTCGTGCGCAGGCCCGGTTCGGGCATCGATGGGCTCGAAATCAAGGTGCTGCGTCCCCAGGATATGCCCGCGCTGGTGGCCACGGGCGCCTTTGACATCGGCGTGACGGGCATTGACTGGCTGACCGACCACCTGTGCCGGTTCCCGTCCTCGCCGGTGCGGATGGCCGTTGACCTTGGCCGCAGCCGCTACAAGATCGGCCCGGTGGTGGACCATGACTTCCCGGCCGAGACCACCGCGGAAGCAGTACGCGCGTGGAATGCGCTTGGCCGGCCCGTGCGCATCGCCAGCGAGTTCCCGGCGCTCGCGGAGGCGTTCGCGCGGGACCAGCATCTCGCCTCTTCGCAGATCATCCCTATCAGCGGTGCGAGCGAAGGATTCGTCCCCGAGGACGCGGACATCCTCATCGAAGGCTCCGAGACAGGGACCAGTATCCGCGCCAACGGGCTGAAGATGCTGGACCCCTTCATGGAGTCCACCAACTGTGTCATTGTTCGCAACGAGGCCGTAACGGCGAGGACAGACCTTCTTGCCAACCTGCTTGCGCGTCTTCAGAAGGCGGCCCACGCCCCGGCGGTGAGTTGATGCCCCCCATCACCCTGCACATGGTCCTCGCCCGCCGGATTGCGGGTGAACTGGCATCCGGGGACCTTGCCGGGTGCCCGGGGTCGTATCTGCTCGGCGCCACCACGCCCGATATCCGCCTGCTCACCCGGCAGGACCGTTTCAGCACGCACTTCTTTGACCTTGGGGGACCGGACCACCAGGACTCCGTCGGCGCCTTCCTCGCGCAGCATGGGCGCTTCCTCGACCCCGGCAGCCTGAACGCGGAGACGCGCGCCTTCGTGGCGGGCTACATCAGCCACCTGGTGATGGACGAGCAGTACATCACCGGCATCTACCGGCGCTACTTCGCGAAGCACGAGTCGCTCGGGGGGGCGATTCGCGCCAACGTGATGGACAGGCTGCTCCAGTTCGACCTCGAACGCTCGTACAGCAACGACCCGGCGCTGAAGAACGAGATCTGCGGTGCGCTCGCCTGCACGGTCGAGAATATCGAAGCCGGGTTCGTAGAGCCTGAGACGCTTGAGAGGTGGCGCTCGCTGACGATCGAGGTGATGCAGCGGAACATGGACTGGGACCGGATGCGGGGAATGATCTCGAACCACCTCCGCTACAGCGGCCTCGAAGAAGGCGAGACGCTCGGCTCGTTCCTCGACTCGCTCCCCGAACTGCTCGACGAGACGGTGACCCACATCACGAGTGCGGAGATCGAGGCATTTGTGCAACGATCGACGGAAGCCGCTGGCGCGGCGGTAGAGAGGTACCTTGCATGCGGATAATCCGCAACGCCGAGGAGGGCCGCCGGCTCCTTCTCTCGCGCAGACCGCTTGAAAACGAAGAGCTGCCCATGGATGTCCGGGAGACCATCTTCCGCACCTTCGGGCAGGAGCTTTCCCCCGACGAAGTTGTCCGGCGGGTGATCCGCGACGTCCGCGAAGACGGCGACAACGCCGTGCGCTACTACAATACGAAGTTCGACAGCGCCCACACGGGGGAGCTGCGCGTCTCCGAGGCCGAGGTCCGCGCCGCCTACGACGAAGTCGACATCGAGATCGTCGAGGCGCTGCGGTTCGCCGCCGAAAGGGTGCGCCGCTACCACGAGCAACAGGCCCGCGGGGCTTTCTTCGACTTCAACCAGGGCGGGCTGGGACAGCTCACGCGGGCCATAGAGCGGGTGGCCGTTTACGTGCCCGGGACGCGGGCGCCGCTGCCAAGCACCGTGCTGATGTGCGCAATCCCGGCCCGGGTTGCGGGCGTGGACGAACTCTACATGACCAGCCCCGTGCTTCCGGATGGATCGGTGCCGGCAGTCAAGCTCGTCGCTGCGGACATCGCCGGCGTGGACGGCATCTTCCGGGCCGGTGGCGCCCAGGGGGTGGCGGCCCTCGCCTACGGCACCGCCACGATCCCGCGCGTCGACAAGATCGTGGGCCCCGGGGGCCTGTTCGTCACCATCGCCAAGAAGCAGGTATTCGGCGATGTGGGCATCGATTCCATCTACGGCCCAACGGAGACCGTGGTGGTCGCCGACGAGAGCGCTGACCCCGAGATGGTGGCCTCTGACCTGCTTGCCCAGGCCGAGCACGACGCCCTCGCCAGCCCCATCCTGTTGACACCCTCGCACCACCTGGCGGAGCGGGTGGCGGTGGCAATCGAGCGGCAGCTTCGCGACCTCGAACGGGGCAGGGTCGCCCGGGCATCGCTTGAGAACCACGGCGGCTGCATCCTTGTGAACGACATCGACCACGCCATTGAGCTGGCCAACCACTACGCCCCCGAGCACCTCTGCCTGCTGGTGGAGGACCCCATGGCCTACGCCTCCAAAGTGCGCAACGCCGGGGGGCTCTTCCTGGGCGAGTCATCGCCCGAGGCAATCGGCGATTACACGGCGGGGCCGAGCCACACCATGCCCACCGGCGGGAGTGCGCGTTGGAGCTCCCCGCTGGGCGTCCACGATTTCATCAAGACCACGAGCGTGGTGAACATCCCCGATGAGGTGACCGAGGAGCTGGCGCGCGCCGCCAGCGTCATCGCCCGGGCAGAGGGGTTAACGGCCCACGCTCGCGCTGTCGAGCGGCGCATACAGGGCCGCTGATGAGCGAGGCCGATTCCCTTCGATTCGTCCGCAGCGACTTCCGGGAGCTCGAAGAGTACGTCCCTGTGAAGCCCCTCGATGTGCTTGCGCAGGAGATCGGCATGCCCGCCGGGCAGCTGGTGAAGCTCGATGCGAATGAGAACCTGTACGGCGTCATCCCCGAAGTGCGGGAAGCCATCGCCGCTGCACCGCTGCACATCTATCCCGACCCCGGGCAGGGCGCATTGCGCGAGGCCATCGCCGACTACGCTGGCGTGGGGCCCGACCAGGTCGTTGCCGGGGCGGGCGCCGACGACCTGATCGACGTGGTCATCCGCCTAGTCGGGCCCGACGCGATTGTGATCGCGACGCCCACGTTCGGGATGTACGGCTTCCTGGCGAAGATCACGCGGTCCCGGGTGGTGGAATCGCCCCGGGGGGCAGGATTTGCGCCGGACCTCGACGACATTGAACGGGCCGTGGGCGCAGGCGCCCGAATTGTCTTCCTCGCATCGCCGAACAACCCGACGGGCAATCTCCTGAGCCACGGCGAGATAGGGCGGCTCTGCGCGATGGACGCGCTCATCGTCGTCGACGAGGCTTACATCGAGTTCTCCGGGCATTCGGCCACGCCGCTGCTTGCGAAGCACGGAAACCTGGTCATCCTGCGCACATTCAGCAAGTGGGCCGGGCTGGCCGGGCTCCGCGTGGGCTACTCCCTCAGCCACCCCGGCCTGGCCTCGCGCATGATGGCGATCAAGCAGCCCTACAACGTGAACGTGGCCGCAGACGTGGCCGCCCGCGCGGCCCTGGAGCATCGCGGGCGGATCTTCGAGACGGTGCGCTGCATCGTTGAGGAGAGGGAGCGCATGGCCCGGCTGGTAGGGGAGCTGGGCTGGCTGACTCCCCTGCCTTCGAGCGCGAACTTCGTGCTCTTCGAGGTGAAGGGCCGCAGCGCCGCCGCCGTTTCTGCCGCCCTCCGGCGCAGGGGCGTGCTGGTGCGCTACTATGACCGGCCAGACCTGCAGAACTACATCCGCATCAGTGCAGGGCGGCCCGAAGACACCGGCCGGCTGCTCGAAGCGCTGCGCGCCGTGGAGGCTCAATGACTCGCAAGGCAACGATCGAGCGCAAGACGGCCGAGACCGAGATCAGGCTAACGCTCGATATCGATGGATCGGGGCGGTTCACCATTGAGACGGGGCTCGGCTTCGTCGACCACATGCTCAGCCACATCGCCAAGCACGGCGTGTTCGACCTGGACATCAAGGCCGCCGGCGACCTGCACGTCGACCCCCACCACACGGTGGAGGATTGCGCCCTTGCCCTGGGCGAGGCTTTCGCGCAGGCGCTTGGCAACAAGGCCGGCATCGTCCGGTCAGGATCGGCCTACATGCCGCTCGATGAGGCGCTCGCCTTCGCCGCCGTCGACCTGAGCGGCCGGCCTTACGCGGTGCTGGACCTGAGGCTGCTGGGGCGCGAGGTGGGCGGGCTGGCGCCGAGCCTTTTCAACCATTTCTTTGAGTCATTTGCGGCGGCGGCGGGAGCCAACATCCACCTGCGAACGATGGCGGGCGTCGACGACCATCACAAGGCAGAAGCGTGTTTCAAGGCTTTCGCACGCGCGCTCGATGCGGCAACGCGCATTGATCCCCGCCGCGGGGGCGATATCCCTAGCACGAAGGGCACCATCTGAGCGGCTGATCGCCCGCCGCGGCCGGGCTGCGATGGGCGAGTATGTTCGCTGTCATTGACAGCCGGGGCGGCGGTCAACAGGATACTGGTTCGTGGAAGCTGAACTAGCGCAATACCTGACATCGAAGATCCCCGGTTCGTCCGGAATGGCGATTTCGAATGTGTTCCGCATTCCCGGGGGCGCATCGCGGGAAACGTGGATGTTCGACGCCGCCTGGGAGGCGGACGGACATTCACACACCGGGGCCTTCGTCCTGAGGAAGGACCCGCCCGCCAGTCTGCTGACCACTGAGCGGGAGCTTGAGTACTCGTTCTACAGGGCGTTCGAGGATTCGGCGGTGCCGGTGCCACGAATGCGCTGGCTCGAGAACGGCTCCACCGCGCTGGGGGCGCCGTTCTTCATCATGGATCGCATCCTGGGGTGCGATTCCAACGCCAACCGCATCCAGGAAGCCGAGTACACCCCGGTTCGCGATGCCCTTGCCCGGCGAATGTACGAGATCCTGACCGAGATCCACGCTTTCAACTGGCGCGGCACGGAGATCGAGCGGGTGGTCGACCCACCCGCGCCCGGGGAATGCTGGAAGCGTGAGCTCGACCACTGGGAACGGGTGATCAACGAGAACGAGTTGAGTCCCCAGCCGATCGCGCGGGCCGCGATCCGGTGGCTGAGGGCAAACCCGCCGCCACCGCCGCAGCGCGTCACCGTGGTCCACGCCGACTACCGGGTGGGGAACTTCCTCTACACGCCCGATGGCATCCATGGGATCGTCGACTGGGAGATGGCCCACCTTGGGGATCCCCTGGAAGACCTGGCCTGGTCATTCATGGAAGCCTGGGAATGGACCCGGGACGGGCGCAAGGGCGGGATTATCTGGGCCGAAGACGCCATCCGGGTCTACGAGGAAGCATCGGGGACGAAGGTCGACCGCGAAGCGCTGCACTGGTGGGACGTATTTGGGAGCGTCAAGGGCCAGGCGATCTGGCTGACGGGTGCACGGTCGTTCCAGGACGGGAAGACAGCCGAACTGATGATGCCTTTCACGTCGTACTGGCTGATCAACTTCCAGGATGAGATTATGTTGCGTGCCATGGGGAGGGGAGCATGAGGCCCGACACGCCGAAGGTCCTGTTCGGAATCGCTGGCCAGCTGCTTGTGCAGATCATGCCCGAGGTGCGGACGCCCATCGCGGGCCAGACGCTCACACTCTCGGCCGCGCTGCTTTCAATGGTGGCGCAGGAGTTCGACAGGGCCGCATCCCGGCTGGTCGAGGAGAACCGCGCCGTGCGCACCCTGCTGGCCGATGCCCGGGGAGTCGTCGGCGAACCTTCCCTCCGCTCACGCATCGACGCCGAGACCGCGGACCTGCAGGAGCACGACTTCCACGTTTCGGCACTGCAGGCAGTGAACGACCGGCTGCGGACGCTGTTGACTGATGTCCACGCCGAAATCGAAGCCACTCCCGGCGACGTAGCGGCCAACCTGAACGAGCGCATCTGGGATGAGCTCAAGGAGTCCACGCGCCGGAGACACCTGGCGAGCGGGCTTGCATGAGGGATGCGCTTCGCGCGGCGCTTTCGGCCTACGAGCCGCAGCCGATCGAGGCGGAGCCGGGCATGCCCCTGGCCGCGGTCCTGGTGCTCTGTTACGAACACCAGGGCCGCGCGCACGTCATCTTCCAGAAGCGCACTCAACGCGTGGAAACGCACAAAGGCCAGGTCAGCTTCCCGGGCGGCATGGCCGACCCCGGCGACATCAGCCTCAGGCACACTGCACTCCGCGAGACCCATGAGGAGATTGGCGTCGTCCCGGCCGATGTGGAGCTGCTCGGGCAGCTCGACGACATACTCACCCTTGCCAGGTTCCGGGTGACGCCATTTGTGGGCTGGCTGCAGCGATACCCGTACGAATGGCGTTTCAGCCACGATGAAGTCGACTACCTGCTGGAAGTCGGGCTCGATCACCTCCGTCAGCCCGAGACGCTTGTTCCCGATCGGAGGGTCATCAATGGCAGGGAGATCATCCTTCCTTCGTACCAGTACCGCGACGATCTGATCTGGGGGGCCACGGCGCGCATGCTCACGAATTTCCTCGATATCGTGGCGGCAGCGGAGCGGTAGGGCTCCACCCGTCGCCGGACCGGTGCTAAGGTCTCTGCATGGATGTCTGTGTCCTGTCTGGAGACCTGATGTTCTTCACGGCCGTGGAAGGCATCGCCGGGGCGATGGGGCACCGGGCGCGCCAGGCAGAGTCGCTCGGCGAAGTCGGGCAGCCCGCCCTCCTGATCGCGGACTTCGCCTCGATGACGACGGACATCGCCGGCCTGGCAGCGGCGTTCGACCCCCTCCGTACAATCGTCTTTGCACCGCATGTGCAGGTAGAGGCCTTCACCGGGGCGCGTGCACACGGGATTGCCGGGGTATTCCGGCGGGGCGCCCTCGCCACCGAGCTGCCGCGGTTACTGGCGGAATACACGGCCTGAGGGCCCTTCGGCGCGACAGGCACGGGCAGCTTTCGTAGTCTCCAAGCGCGGCCGATGCTAGGATGCTGGCACCGCGAGCTTGCTTACCCGGCCCCCCGCAGGCGGGCGGCCGGGTTCTTTTCGCCGCGGCAACCCGCCCCGCGCAGGATGTGAGGCACCGAGGTACCCGCCATGACCGAACAGCTCACCGCCCAGCAGAAGCTCGACCAGCTCCTGGAAATGAAGACCACCTTCGCACAGGGGGGTGGCCCAAAGCGCATTGAAGCGCAACATGCACGCGGCAAGCTCACCGCGCGCGAGCGGATAGACCTGCTGCTGGACCCCGGCTCTTTCGATGAAATCGACGCCCTTGTGCGCCCGCGCGGGTCTGCCGCCGGGACAGTGGGCCCCGAAGCGGTTGTGACGGGCTGGGGCAAGGTCGAAGGACGCCCGGTCTACATCTTCTCCTACGATTTCACGGTCCTTGGTGGCTCCCTGAGCGAAGCCGTGGCAGAGAAGATCCTGAAGATGATGGACCTGGCGATGATGACCGGTGCGCCGATCGTGGGCATCCAGGATTCCGGCGGAGCGCGGATCCAGGACGGTCCGGAGAGCCTCCGGGGCTTCGGCGAGATCTTCGCGATGAACACCCTGGCCAGCGGCGTTGTGCCCCAGATCAGCGTCATCCTGGGGCCCTGCGCCGGGGGTGCTGTCTACAGCCCGGCGATCACCGACTTCGTGTTCATGACCGAGGGCACGAGCCAGATGTTCATCACCGGGCCCGATGTGGTGCGCTCGGTGACCGGCGAAGAAGTCACCCAGGAGGAGCTGGGCGGGGCCGACGTCCACGCCGTCAAGTCGGGCGTGGCCCACTTCGCCCTCGCAGGCGAGGAAGAGACCCTGGCCGAGGTCCGGCGCCTGCTTTCGTTCCTGCCATCGAACAACGCCGACGACCCGCCCTACCGCTCTGCCGGCGATGACCCCGCCCGGGCGGAAGAAGACCTGCTCACCATTGTCCCCGCCGAGCCCAACCGCCCCTACGACGTGCGCGAGGTGGTCTACCGCATCGTCGACGATGGCGACTTCCTGGAGGTGCACGACCGCTACGCGCCCAACATCGTGGTGGGCCTCGGCCGCATGGGTGGCCGGACGGTTGGGTTCGTGTGCAATCAGCCGATGCACCTCGCCGGCGCGCTCGATATCAACGCCAGCCGCAAGGCCGCGCGCTTCGTTCGCTTCTGCGACTGCTTCAATATCCCGCTGGTGACGCTGGTCGATGTGCCGGGCTACCTGCCGGGCACATCGCAGGAATACAACGGCATCATCACGCACGGCGCCAAGCTCCTGTTCGCCTACAGCGAGGCGACCGTGCCGAAGATCGCCGTCGTGCTGCGCAAGGCCTACGGCGGCGCCTACCTCGTGATGTCGTCCAAGCACCTGCGGGGCGATATGAACTACGCCTGGCCCACGGCGGAAGTGGCCGTGATGGGCCCCGACGGCGCGGCGAACATCGTCTACCGCGAGGAGATCGCGCAGGCAGGGAACCCGGAGGCGCGCCGCAAGGAGCTCATCGACGAATACCGGGAGAAGTTCGCAAACCCCTACATCCCGGCAGGGCGCGGTTTCCTTGACGACGTGATCGACCCGCGGGAGACGCGGGCGAAGATCGTCGCTGCTCTTGAGATGCTCCAGAACAAGGCTGACCGCAACCCGCCGAAGAAGCACGGCAACATCCCCCTGTAAGCGGGGCTGTCTCAGGGTTCGCAGGGACCAGGCTAGGGCGAATCCCTATCGCCCCGGGTGACAATGGCGCCCAACATGGTGTCCAGGATCGCCGCCAAGGACGCCGAGATGCCTCGACCTGCGCACGAACACGGTTCCGCACTCGCCCGGGACAGAATCCTGAGCACAATCACCGCCCTGCCGCCACTGCCGGCGGTGGCGCTGCGCGTAATGCAGGTCGCACAGGACCCCAGGTCCTCGGCCGCGCAGCTTGCGCTCGTTGTCTCTGCTGACCCGGCCCTGAGTGCGCGGATGCTGCGCGTGGCCAACTCGGCTGCCTACCGCCGTTCGCGCGAAGTAACCTCCGTGCAGGAGGCGCTGGTTGTGCTGGGCTTTGTGCAGGCGCGCAACATCGCCATCAGCACGGCCATTACGGGCGCCTACCCGGCCGATTCGCTCCACGCGCTCTTTCGCATCGACGCCTTCTGGCGCCACTCGCTGGCCGTGGCCTTCCGGGCGAGCGACCTTGCCGGCCAGGCGAAGCGCCTCGACGTGCCGAGCGCCTTTACCGCGGGCGTGCTCCACAACATCGGCCGTATGGCGATGTTCCACGCCGACCCGGCGGGGCTCGACCAGGCGATTGCGGAAGCGATCCGGAGCGAACGCAGCATCGAAGAGGTCGAACGCGAGCTGCTGGGCTACGACCATGCGGAGCTTGGCGGGCTCCTGGCAGAACAATGGAACCTGCCGGCGGACATTGCGGCCGCCATCAGCCAGCACCATCAGCAGGCAGAAGACGGCCAGGTAACGCTCGCCTCGGTTGTGGCCGAAGCCGACCGGTTCTGCGTTTCGCACGGGATTCTGCCCGGCTACGTGGTGCCCGGCGCGCCCGGTACGCTGGATGCTCCGGATGGGACTGTGACCCGCATGCTGAAGCAGGTCGATACGCTCATGGCGCTCATCACCCAGGAGCCGGCCGGCGTCCACCTGGTGGCCTGAGAGCCCTCCCGGGTAGCCTCTGGCGATAGTCAACTTCGAACATTTGTTCTATCATGGCAGGTCCAATGAACGTGGCCTGCCTGGTCATCCCCGGGTTCCCCGTCGCGCTGGTCCGGCGCGATACGCCCCGGCTGCGCGGACGGCCGGTGATCATCGGCAGTTCCCCGGGCGCACAGGCGCAGGTGACGGCCTGCTCGCAGGAGGCGGTGAAAGCGGGCGTGTCCATCGGCATGACACTCCCGCGGGCGCTTTCGCTCTGCCCGGGGGCCGTTTTCCTGCCGCTGCAGGAATCCACCATTGCGGCCGAGGCAGAGGCGATCCTTGATGTGCTGGGGCGGCACAGCCCGGTGGTCGAAGCGATTGACCACGGTCACGCGCATATCGACATTCGCGGGCTGGAGCGGCTGGCCGGGCTCACTGCCGAAGCGTACCTTCGCGACCTGCACGAGGCGGTTACGCTGACCTGCCGGTTACCCGCACAGCTGGCCGCCGCCGGGGCCGTGTTCATCGCCCATGCGGGGGCGATAGCGGTGGCCGGGCCCACCACCGGGGCCATCCTGGTATCGAGAGAGAACGCCCGGGGTTTCCTGGCGCCGCTTCCCGTTGAGGTACTGCCCGTGCCGGCAGCCATGCACCAGCGGTTGAGGCTCCTTGGGCTGGAGCGGCTGGGCCAGGTGGCGGAGCTGCCGTTTTCGGCCATGCAGGCGCAGTTCGGCCGCACCGGGGCACGCGCATGGGAGCTGGCGAACGGCCGCGATGACAGCGTGGTGGTTCCGAAGCCATTGGAGGTGCGGGTGGCCGAGGAGGTGGAGCTCCCGGCGCCGAGCGCCCTTTCGGAGCCGCTCGTGGTGGCCACCCGCGCACTCTTGTTGCGCGCACTCGAAAGGCCCGAGGTGCGCGGGCATTCGCTGCGGCGGCTCGACTGGCGGCTGGGGCTGGAGAACGGCGAGACAGTGGCCCGCCGGTTCGTTTTCCGCGAGCCTACCGCCGATGCAGCGCGGATGCTCTTCGTGGCGAAAGGGAAGATCGAGCGCCTGCAGCTGGCGGCGGCGGCTGTTTCCGTGGGCGTTACCCTTTCGGGGCTGTGCAGCGAATACGGGCATCAGGCGAACCTGTGGCCCATCGGGCCCCGCAGGCAGAAGGAGCTGACCGAGGCGATTGAGCAGCTCAACACACGCGCCGGTGAGCCGCAGGTCTACCGCATTGTGGAGGTGCAACCATGGTCCAGGATTCCCGAACGGCAGCAGGCGCTCGTGGCCTACCGGCCGTAGGCCGAGAGCCCGGGGAGAAGAATGAGCGCCTCCGTCCCCTGAACCAGCCGGGCCCCGTGGCCGTGGAGGCGAATGGCCGCGGTGAGCCAAAGGCCGTGCTCTGGAAGGGCGCGTTCAAACGCGTGGTGGCCATCCACGACACCTGGCGCATCGACGACGAGTGGTGGCGGGACGAGATCGCGCGCCGGTACTTTGTGGCCGAACTGGAAGGGGGCCGGCGCCTGACGCTCTACCACGACCTGGTGGCGAAGGATGCATGGTACGCGCAGACCTACGAGGGGCCGCGGGCAACAGGGGCCGGGGGATCGCGACGGCCTCAATCGGCGTAGAAAAAGGCCCGCGCCACGCCCTCCCTCCCGTCTCCGGCACAGGCTCGCACCATGGCCTACACTGGACGCCATGCAGCCGCCAGCGCAGATCACGCCGACAAAGCTGGCCGACTACCTGGAGGTGCTCTCCAAGGCGGTCTTCGAATCGGGGATGAACTGGAAGGTGGTCGAGGCCAAGTGGCCTGGCTTCCGGGAAGCCTTCGCGGGGTTCGCCCCCGACGTCGTCGCCGGGTTCTCGCCCGACGACATCGACCGGCTGACGAACGACACGCGCATCATCCGCAACCGGCGGAAAATCGAGGCGACGATCCACAACGCGGCGACGATCCTGGCGCTCGATCGCGAGTTCGGCGGCTTCGCGAACTACCTGCGCGGCGCGGGTGGGTTCGATGGGCTGGTGAAGGAGATGCCAAAGCGCTTCAAGCACCTGGGAGCGTTCGGCGTCTACTACTTCCTCTACGTGGTGGGTGAGCCGGTGCCGCCGCACGAGGAGTTCCGGGCGAAGTTCGGGCGCGGTTAGCTACTGACCAGGGCGAACATTTGTTCTATAATGGGCAGGCTATGGTCCCTCCCCCATACGCCGAACTCCATGCCCATTCCTGCTGGTCGCTGCGCGAAGGCGCGAGCTCGCCGGACGAGATGATCGGCCGGGCGGTGGAGCTGGGCTATGCCGCTATGGCGATCACCGACCACGACAACCTCTATGGGGCCATGGAGTACGCCAGGGCGGCCCACGAGCGCGGCCTGAAGCCGATCACCGGTTGCGAGATCACCCTGGCTTCCCCCTCCCTTTCGTCCCCCTCCCACCTGACCGTGCTGTGCGCGACCGTGGAGGGCTACCGCAACCTCTGCCGGCTGCTCAGCCGGGCCTACCGGGCGCACGGGAAGGATTCGCCGCTCATCGAGAAGGAGTGGCTCTTCGCACAGAGTGAGGGGCTAATCGTCCTCTCGGGCTGCCCCCGGGGGGAGATCCCGTGGCTGACCGGGGGAGGAGGGAGGAGGGAGGAGGGAGGAGCGGTCATTCCTCCCGAGAGCATTGCCGGGGAGTTCCGCGATGTGTTCGGAGCGGAGCGGTTCTTCATCGAGTTGCAGCACCACGATGTCTATGGCGACACGCAGCGGGTGGAGTCGCTGGCGGCGCTGGCGAAGCGCACGGGCTTGCAGGTGGTGGCGACAGGTAACGCTCACTACCACGTGCGGGAGCGGCACCGGCTGAACGATGTGCTCGTGGCGGTTCACCACCGGCTGACGCTCGACAGCTCGCACCGCGAGCGGCGGCCGAACTCCGAGTTCTTCCTGAAGCAGCCCGAGGCTATGGCCCGGAAGTTCGAGCGCTACCCCGAAGCGATCGCGAACACGGCCGCAATCGCGGAGCAGTGCACATTCGACCTCACGCGTGACCTGCCCTACCGGCTGCCCGGCTACCCGGTCCCCGAAGGGGCCACGCTCGATAGCTTCCTGCGCGGCGTTTGCGAGCGGGCCTTCCGGCGGAAGTACGAACCGCTCGCCGCCCACATACGCGACGACGCGCGCGACCGGCTGGAGCGCGAGCTGGCGCTCATCGAGAAGCACGGCCTGGCAGGCTTCTTCCTGGTGTACTGGGACATCCTCCAGCTGGTGAGCGAAATCGCGCACGAGCGACGGGGCCGCGACCCGAAGCTGGCGCCCGATGAGCGCCCCGTGGGGCGCGGGCGCGGCTCCTCCGTGAGCTCTATTGTCTGCTACCTCATCGGGCTGTCGCACATCGACCCGGTGCAGAACAACCTCTACCTCGAACGCTTCCTGAACGATGAGCTCCACTCGCTGCCGGATATCGACCTGGACTTCCCGCGCGATATTCGCGATGAGCTGCTGCAGCGCATCTACGACCGCTACGGGCCGGAGCACGCGGCGCTGGTGGCGGCCTTCCCCACCTATCGCTTCCGCAACGCCGTGCTCGATATCGGCAAGGCGCTGGGGTTGCCCGTGCCGGTGCTGGCGAAGCTGAACAGGCTGGTGGGGCACTTCGCCAACGCCGACGAAGTGGCGGAGATGATTCGCCGGGTTCCCGAGATGCGTCCGCTATTGAGCACGCCTGCCTGGCGCGACCTTGTGGAGCTGGCGAAACAGGCTTCGGGCTTTCCCCGCCACATCGGACAGCACGTCGGCGGCGTGGTTATCTCGGCCGAGCCGCTGTCGTCGGTCGTGCCGGTTGAACCGGCGCGAATGGACGGCCGTTATGTGTGCCAGTGGGATAAGGATTCGGTCGACGATGCGCGGTTTGTGAAGATCGACTTCCTGGCCCTGGGCATGCTTTCGGCGGTGGATGACTGCCTCGAGATAGTGGAAGAGGTGCACGGCAAGCGCATCGACCTGGGACGGATTCCCCACGACAGCCCCGAGATCTTCGAGTCGATCACCGCAGGCGACACCATGGGCGTCTTCCAGATCGAGAGCCGGGCGCAGATCCAGACGCTGCCGCGAACCCAGCCGCGAAACATCGACGACCTGGCCGTGCAGGTGGCGATCATCCGCCCGGGGCCAATCGTGGCCGGGGCGTTCCGGCCCTACATGGAGTACCGCGAACGGCTGGCGCGCGGTGAGCCCATCGAAGTGGACTACGGCCACCCGGAACTGGGGCCGCTGCTGGAGCACTGCCTGGGGGAAACACTCGGGCACGTGCTCTACCAGGACCAGGTGCTGCAGATCGCCTGCGCGGTGGCGGGCTTCACGCCGGGCCAGGGCGACCGGCTGCGCCGGGCGATGAGCCGCAAGCGTTCGACTGAGGCCATGCGGGCGCTCGCGGCCGAGTTCCTCGAAGGGGCGAAGCGCCAGGGCGTGAGCGCCGAAGCGGCCGCAGTGGCCTTCGAGAAGATGGCCGCCTTCGCCGCCTTCGGCTTCCCCAAGAGCCACGCCGTGGCCTTCGCCCTGCTCGCCTACGAATCGTGCTGGCTGCGCTACCACTACCCGGCGGCCTACTTCTGCGCGCTCTTCAACAGCCAGCCGATGGGCTTCTATTCGGTCGAAGTGCTGACGGGTGACGCCCGCCGCCACGGGATCGAAGTCCTCACCCCGGATGTGAACCGCAGCCGCGCCGGGGCGTGGCCCGAAGGGGGAGATTTGCGGCTGGGGTTGCAGCAGGTGAAGGGAATCGGCGGGGGCTGGCAGGAGACGCGCGGTGCATCCGGCGATTTCGTGACCACGGCGGGCAGGATCGTACGGGAGCGGGAGACGAGCGGGCCCTACCGGTCGCTCTACGACCTGGCGACGCGCGCCCGCCTGGATCGGGCCGAAGCGGAGGCGCTCATCCGCGCCGATGCGCTGCGGAGCTTCGGCCTCAGCCGCCGGGAACTGCTCTGGCAGCTGGGGCTGCTCATCCCCTCGCAGGGTAAGGAAGGCACGGGCCGGAAGGCCGTCGCGGTACAGCCGGCGTTGCCGCTCCCGGTCGAACACGACATGGTGGCGCTGCCGGCGCTGTCGCCGTGGCAGGGACTGGCATGGGACTACGACCGGCTTGGGGTCACGGGTGGCTCCCACCCGATGGCCCTGGTGCGACCGCTCCTGCACGAGGGCGTGATTACGTCTCTGCACCTGGGCGGTCCGCGCAACCCTAACCGGCTGCCGCAGGGAATGACCGTGGAGATGGCGGGGATGGTGGTCACCCGGCAGCGGCCCCAGACCGCCAGCGGGGTGATGTTCCTGCTGCTTGAGGATGAGTTCGGCCTGGCGAACCTGGTGGTCTACCCGGCGCTGCAGGACCGCCAGCGCGAGCTGGTAAGAGCGACACCGTTCGTCCTTGTGCGAGGGAAGATAGACAACGAGAAGAGCGGCTTTCCCAACATCATTGCCGAATCGTTCCGGCCCTGTCCGCTTCCGGGGCTAATCGAAGCACCAGGTTCGCACGACTTCAGCTAAGGGATGCTAGCTCTCCGCGATCGAAACCGACTGAATAGCCACGGGCTCGATCGGGCGGTCGCCGGGGCCCTTGGGTGCGGAGGCGATTGCGTCGACCACCTCTTCGCCGGCCGTGAGCTTGCCGAAGACGGTGTACTGGGGCGGCAGCGGATAGTCGGCGTGCATGATGAAGAACTGGCTGCCGTTGGTGTTCGGGCCGCGATTCGCCATGGCGATTGTGCCGCGCGAATAGGGGCGCTTCACCGGCTCGTCGGCAAAGTCGTAGCCCGGGCCGCCCCGGCCCGTGCCGGTGGGGTCGCCCCCCTGGATCATGAAGCCGCTGATCACGCGGTGGAAGATGACCTCGTCGTAGTAGCCATCGCGGGCCAGGAAGACGAAGTTGTTGACCGTGTTCGGGGCATCGCCGGGGAAGAGCTCGGCGGTCATGGTCCCGGCGCTGGTGACGATTGTGGCGGTGTATTTCTTCGCCGGGTCGATGCTCATCGGCGGCGCGGCCTGGTACTGCTTCACGTTGTCTCCCGTGGTTTGGTTAATCCAGCGTAGCGCACAGGCGCGCTGCATTCGCCCCCGGGTCCGGAGCACTCGCCACCCGGATACACAGCGTACCCGTGACGGAATTGACCCCCCTTGCGAAGAAGGCACAACCTGCGGCATCACTCGCCAGGAGGGTTAACTCCAATGGCCCTGAAGAAGGCTCCTCAAATCCTGAAGGCCCCGGCGAAGTCGGTGGGCAAGGCGGCGCCCGAGGTGAAGGCGCCGCCGCCAAAGGCCGATTCGGAACCAGACGCCGACAAGACGTTCACCCACCTGGGTCCCGGCTCGGGTAAGGCCGGCGCGGCCGACCCGAAGTCGAGCGCCGCTACCCTTGGCCAGGGCAAGGGCGCTGCACCGGCAACCGAGCCGAAATCAGCGCCCCCGGCCGGCGAGTCGAAGGCAGCGGCAGCAACTGCTGAGACCAGGGCAGCGCCCGTGGAGACCGCCGGCGAAGCCCTGCGCGCCCGCGTTGTCGAGGAGAACCTCAAACTGGGCGCCAGCGACGACGACGATGCGGGGGCGCTCCCCGGGCCGCGGATGCCGGGCTCACAGTCGGGCGACAGCGGGACCGCCAACACCGGCACCGGGCGCGGGGGCGTCGCCAGCTCTTCCGGCACAGGCGGGGGCTCGGGTTCGGGCGCGGGTTCGAGCGACAGCGCAAGTTCGGGCACGGCGACCGCCGAAGGCGGGCGCGACCCCTTCGGCGGGAACCTCACGGGCCGGCTGGATGCAGACACTGCCAATGCGCTGTCTCAACTCGGCGCCGGCCGCCCGGACCTGCGCGGCGGCCTCGACGTCTTCCAGGCGGCGCCAGGGTCCACGGCCGCGACGCCAGGTTCGGGACGGCAGGAGCAGGTCGACACAGGGTCCGCCCGCCCCAATTCGGGCAGCGATCCTGAGGCGGAGCACGCGGCCGATGTGGCAGGGCAGGTCACTGGCGGACGCGGCTCCACGGGCAGCATGTTCGGCGATCGCCTGGCCGACGCCAAGGGCGACCTGGGTCTCATGGAAGGCCTTCTTGGCGACGCGGCCGCAAAGGAGTCGAGTCCGAGTGTGGCCTATGGCCCAATTGGCGCAATCGTCGACTTCGCATCGAATGTCGACGTTGCCGTGCGGGAGACCATCATTGAAGCGGAAGCAACGCCCGCCGGTCTGCGCACCGGTTTCCAGGATTTCGTCGTCGAGACGTTCGGGTCCGGCGAGGAACCCGCGTCAGACGACGGGATGCCGCCCATTCCTCCCCTTGACCCCGAGGCGGTGAAGAACGCCGCACCCGAGGAGCCAGACGCCGAGGGGACCGCCGGTGGCGGCGTCGGCGACCCGGGCGACCCTGACAATCCCGAAGGCGGCAAGCCTACCCCTGCGCAGATGGCCTTCCTCAAGTCGCTGCGTGACGCGCTGGGCGGGGCACAGACGGGGAGCGGCGACATCGACCCGGCAGACAACGGCGGCGTGCCCGCGGGCGGGAGCCACTTCGCGGGCGCCGCGAACAACAACGTTGGTCTGGTGGGCCAGCCCGCAGGACCAACGGCGGGCGCAAGCGGAACGATGCACGGCCCCACCACGGGGACGGACGTCGACCCCGTCGAAGGCAGTGCCTACTCCGGTCCTGCGCTCGGGGGGAACCCGGAGGACCTGGAGTTCGGCTCAACCACTCTCGGCCTCGACTCTGCGCGCCGCTCCTCAAGTGACGACGCTGAGGACAGCGACGAAGACGATGAGGACGAAGACGACTAGCGCCTGAACCCGCCTGAGAACCCACTGGCCAGCACGAGGTGCAAATGCCCCGGGCACGCCCTGATAGCCCACAGGTCCTGCCCGGGTTGCCGCCAGCCATGCCGCACGGCGACAATTAGCTCCCGTGACTACCAGCGGAGATTCCTTCCGTGGCCAATGATCAGCCCCCCCTGCTCCTGCGCGGTGGGGCCGTCTTCGATGCCGAATCGCGCACCTTCCGTCCGGGCGTGGATGTACTCTGCAGCGGCGGCCGGATCGCGGCCGTTCGAGCAGGCGCTGCCGCCCCTGGCGGCGCAACGGAGTGGGACTGCACCGGGAGGTGGCTTATCCCCGGGCTCATTGACTGCCACGTCCACATCACCAGCGCGGGCGACCCGAACGAGATGACCAACGCCCGGGGCGAACCGCTCGCGCTGCGCGCATGGAAGGCGGCCGAATATGCCCGCCGTACGCTCCAGGCGGGAATCACGGCCGTTCGCGACCTCGGCGCGGCCGAGCACCTGAACATCCAGCTCGCAGGAGCCGTGGAAAGCGGCCTGGTTGAGGGTCCGCGCATCCTGGCAGCCGGCCTGGGCGTGACGATGACGGGCGGCCACGGGCATGGCTTCATCGCCCGGGAGGCGGATGGCCCGGACGAGGTGCGCAAGGGCGTGCGGGAGCAGCTCCGGGCAGGGGCGAAGGCCATCAAGCTGTTCGCGAGCGGCGGCGTCATGACCCCGGGCGTGGACCCGCGGTCGCCGTCGTTTACGGAAGACGAGATGCGCGCCGGCGTGGAGGAAGCCCACAAGGCCTTCCGCGTGGTGGCGGCCCACGCTCAGGCAACGGAGGGGATCAAGAACGCCATCCGCGCGGGCGTTGATTCGATTGAGCACGGCGTGTGGCTGGACGACGAGGCGATCGGGCTGATGTGCGAGCGGGGAACGTACCTTGTGCCCACCCTGACCGCGCCGCACCACATCTACCACGGCGGCCTTGCGGCGGGCATACCGCCCTTCATGGTCGAAAAGGCCCGCCAGGTACTGGAAGACCACATCGCCAGCTACCGCGCCGCCCTCAAGGCGGGCGTTCGGGTTGCCATGGGCACCGACCAGGGCACTCCTCTCAACCGCCCGGGCGACAACGCCCAGGAGATAGTGAGAATGGCCGAGCACGGCCTGAGCCCGGCCGCGGCGCTCCTTGCCGCCACGGCGTGGGCCGCGGACCTGCTCCGCCTGCAGGGTGAGTGCGGCCGCATCCAGGAGGGCCTGGCCGCGGACCTGCTTGTGCTGCGCGCCGACCCAATCGAAGAGGTTGCCAGCCTCAACCGGCCTGAGAACATAGATGCCGTGGTCAAAGCCGGGCGTATTGTCGCCGGGCAGGCCGCGAAACGGAGGACAAGTGAGCCAGCTTAAGAAGATGATTGCCCGGCTGGGCAGGCCCCAGAACAGCGGAATCGGGTTTGGTCCTGTAAACCGTGAAAAGCCAAAGGCGCTTCTGCTGGCGGCCCTGGCCCCCGATGCGGGCGCTGCCCGGGGGCTCCTCGATGCGGGGGCCGACGTGGCTATCGCCTGTGCCACCGACTCACAGGGGGTGCGGAGCGTCATCGAGGGCCTCTCTGGCGGCAAGGCCACGGCCGGCGCCTGGGTCTCGGCGATCGATGCCGCCGGGGCGGAGGCGCTGCGCAGCGCCGGCTGCGACTTCGTCATCAGCACGATCGAAGGCACGGCGGCGGCGGCTGTTGACCCGGACAGGATGGGAGTCGTGGTCGCCGTCGAGGGCGGGCTCGATGACTCCACGCTGCGCGCGATGGCCCCGCTCGGGCTCGATGGCCTCTTCGTCGAGCGTTCGCCGGGCAACATGAACCTCGCCGCCCAGCTCGAGCTCGTCCGGCTGGCTACCCTTTCAGGAACGCCCCTGCTGGTGACCGCCAGCGCTGCAATCACAGTCGATGAGCTGCGGGTGCTGCGCGATTCCGGTGTCGCCGCGATCGTGTTGCCAGAGAATGTCACCCCGGCCGATATCACGGCAGTGACCGAACGGCTCCGCGCCGTGCCCGCCCGCAAACCGAAGCGTGAAGGCCAGGAGATCGCCCTCGTGCCTTCGGTGGCGGCAGGGATTGAAGATCACGAGCACGAAGAAGACGGAGACGACGAATAGCGCAGCAGCCCGCGCCCCACGCCGCTACGGCAGGATGAGCATGGCGTCGCCAAAACTATAGAAGCCGTACCCCTCGTTAACGGCGAGGCGGTAGGCGTCGAGCACGCGCTCCGTCCCGGCGAAGGCGCACACCAGCATCAGCAGGGTCGATCGCGGCAGGTGGAAGTTCGTGATCAGCCCGTCGACCACCCGGAACTCATCGCCAGGCAGGATGCGGAGGCTGGTCCAGCCCTGGAATGGCACGACTTCGCCACGCTCCCGGGCCACGTGCTCGAGCGTGCGCACGACGGTGGTCCCGACCGCGATGACGCGCCTCCCTTCCGCCTTCGCTTGCGTGATTGCCCTCGCCGTCGAAGCGGGAACGGTGACGTGCTCCGGGTGCAGGTGGTGCTCACGCGGGTCGTCGACGGTGACGGGCCGGAACGTGCCCGGGCCCACCTCCAGCGTCACCGCCGCCCGTTGGACGCCCTGGATTTCCAGTTCGGCAAGCAGCCCGGGGGTGAAGTGCAGCCCTGCCGTAGGGGCGGCCGCGCTACGGGGATCACGGCTGTACACCGTTTGATACCGCTCCGGGTCGCCCCGGTAGCCGCTGATGTACGGGGGGAGGGGGACCTCGCCCGCCGTCGCGGGGTCAAACGGCCGATCGAATTCGAGTACGGCGACGCCCTCCTTTCGGCTCTCAACCACCGCCGCGAGGTCGCCATCGGAGGCGGTGAAGCAGAATCGCCGCCCGGGGACGGCCTGGCGCGCGGGCCGGAAGAGCACCTCCCAGCGCAGGTCTGTAAGGGGGCGGACCAGCAGCGCTTCGACGGCGCCGCCCGTTTCGTCCCGGCGGCCAAAGAGCCGCGCCGCCATCACGCGGGTGTCATTGACGACGAGCAGGTCGCCCGCGCGCAGGAGCGCGGGCAGGTCATGGAAGCGGTGATGCTCAAACCCCGGGGCGTGGCGGCGCAGAACCATGAGACGGGATGCGTCGCGGGGGCTGGCGGGCTGCTGCGCTATCAGCCCGGGCGGGAGGTCGAAGTCGAAGTCTGAGGTGCGCATTGCTACCCCGAGGATTGCGCTTTCTGGGGGCCCGGTCTACGTTGGAAGCTCTTCGGGGAGGGAGTACCTGGTGAACGGAAACGGCTCCTCTGCATCAAAGCTGGCGGGTGACCGCGTCGATTCACTGGCAGCCACACACGTGACCATCGACAGGAGCGCGGTGCGGAGCGTAGAGGCCGGCCAGGCGCAGCTGGAGCGAGCCGCCGTGCAGCGTCTGCGCGCATCCCAGGCCTCGGTAGACCACAGCGCGGTGGCGATTGCATCCTTCGACCAGGGCACCATTCGCCAGAGCAACGTGGGCGCCGTGGTGGCGAAGTCGGTTGCCTGCGACGAAGTGCGGACGTTCGTGCTGGCCTCGCCCGTCGTGCGGGGCGAGGTGCACACCTGGCTGGACCTGCGCGCCGCCGTGGCTATCGGCCTCGGGATGGCGCTGGGGAAGGTGCTCCTGACGGCTATTCGGGCCCTCGGGCGGAAGGCGCTTTCCTGACGGCGGCTGCTGCGGCAGTGCGAAGCTGCCCGCAGGCAGCCGCGATCTCGGCCCCACGTTCAACACGGACAGTGCAGTTCACCCCGGCCGCGCGCAACGCGCGCTCGAAGGTGAGCACCCGTTCGCGTGATGGGCGTCGAAACGGCCCGGCGGTGGGATTCAGCGGAATCAGGTTCACGTGCGCCCCGGCGTCCCGCAGGACCCGTCCCAGTTCGCCCGCCAGCTCTGGCATGTCGTTCACGCCCTCGATGAGGGCGTATTCGAAGGTCACCCGCCGTCCCGTCTTGCGGAAGTAGCGCCGGGCAGCAGAAACGAGGTCGCGCACGGAATGCGGGGCTGCCGTCGGGATTAGCTTCTGCCGCAGGGCATCGTTGGGAGCGTGGAGAGAGATGGCGAGGCCGGCCTGGAGCCCCTCTCCCGCCAGCCTGTCTATCCCCCGAACGACGCCGACCGTTGAGATGGTGACGCTTCGCTGTGCCAGGCCAAACGCGCGCTGATCGGTGAGGAGGCGCACTGCGCGGATCGTCTCGGAGTAGTTCGCCAGCGGTTCTCCCATGCCCATGAATACGATATTCGTCACGTGCTCGCCCCGCTCGCGAAGCAACCGGGCGAAGTGGATCACCTGCGCCGCGATCTCCTCAGCCTGCAAGTTGCGCTCGAACCCCATCTGACCGGTGGCACAGAACACGCAACCCATGGCACAGCCCGCCTGGGTCGACACGCAAACGGTGGAGCGAGGATGGCTTCCCCGGGCACCCGGGTACTGCATGAGGACCGACTCGACAAGCGTGCCGCCGGCCAGCCGCAGAAGGAGCTTCGTGGTGAGGCCATCATCGCTTCGCGAACAGGCTACCTCTTCTGCGACGTCGACGAGGTAGCCATCGGCATCGAGCCTGGCCCGCAGGGCGGCCGGAAGCCCGCTGATGTCATCGACCTTCGTCGCGAAGCCCCGGTAGAGTCCATGCAGTATCTGGTCGGCGCGGTAACGGGGCTCACCGAGCCGGGCTACCAGCTCTTCCATCTCTGCGGGGAGAAGGCGCAAAAGGCTCATCTGCGGTGCGGGCGCTTGCTGCTGGCCATCGGGTGCGGGCTCGGTGGTCATGCCAGCGTCACTCCCGGTTCGAGCCTGCCGCGCTCACCGTTCAGGAAGTCGCGGCCGCTCTGCCGGCGGGCGCCCGGCCGCTGCACCTCGTCTAGCAGGAGCAGCCCACCCTTGAATAGGACCGCCGGGACTCCTCCGCTGATCGCGAGCGTGCCCGCGGGGGTTTCTTCGTCAATGGGCCGCGGCACTACATGCCCCTTCCAGATGCCGAGCCGTTCGCCGCGGTAGAGGACGAACGCCCCGGGCCATGGGTCGTAGGCGCGTACGGCGCGCCCGGCCTCTACTGCCGTCATCTCCCGCCGCAACTGGCCATCTTCTTTCCTGAGGAGCGGGCAGTAGGTCGCGAGGGACTCCTCCTGGGGAACGGCGGCGAGCGCCCCCCCGTACCAGCCCGGTAGTGACTCGACCAGCAACCGCGCGCCAAGCACCGACAGGCGCTCGCTGAGCGAGCCTGCCGTGTCGGTTGCCAGTACCGGCGTCGAAGCCCTGGCGATTATGGGGCCCGCGTCCATTGCTGGCGCCATCTCCATGATGGATACGCCCGTCTCAGCGTCGCCGGCGAGGATGGCCGCGGCGACCGGTGACGGACCACGCCAGCGGGGCAGGAGGGACGCATGAACGTTCACGCACCCCCGCCGCGGGAGGGCGAGCACGCGCCGCGAGAGGATCTTGCCGTAGGCGGCGACAACGATGAGGTCTGGGAGGAGCCCGGCGATCTCTTCCCGCGCGGCATCGGCCTTCAGGGTCTCGAATTGAAGTACGGGAATTCCCGCCTCGAGCGCGGCCTGCTTTGCCTCGGGCAGCGCGAGCCGCGCACCGCGGCCGGCCGGGCGGTCGGGCTGGGTGACCGCTGCCACCACCTGGTAGCCCGCCCCAACCAGCGCCATGAGCGAAGGCACCGCAAATGCCGGCGATCCCATGAACACAACCCGGGTCTCTGCCGGCTTCAACGGGCGTGCACCACGACCGGGTCGCCGCGCCTGGCGCCCAGGAGCGCAGCCGCACTGCCCTGGTTCACCGCAATCGCAACGAAGCCAGAGCTGTCGGCGTGGCAGAACAGCGCCCCCGGCGGGGCTTCCGCAAAGGTGCGCACGTGCACATCGATCTCCCTGCCACCGGCGTCGATGGCAAACCGCGGAAAGAGCTGCGATGCGCGAATGGTGGTGATGAGGTTGCCGTAGCGATCGATGTGAATAACGCGGCCAAGTAGCCGGCCGAAGCCATTGGGCTCACCTCTGCAAGGTGGCAGGAGGACCGGGTCGGAAACGGGTGGCCCCAGGCGCTGGTGATCGAGGCCCGTCGCAAGGTAAGCGCCAGCAGGGGCGAAGATGTCGCGCCCATGGAAGGTGTTGCTGGCGGTCGCGCGCCGGAACTGCGGCGCGGTTATCTCGCGAACGTCACATTCGCCTTCGTCGTCAGCGCGCGTGCCACGCAGAATGGGAGTGAGGACGCCGTTATCGGGACCGACGAAGTAGCGGCCCTCGCGACAGACGACGAGCGCGCGGCGCGATGTGCCGACCCCCGGGTCGACGACGGCGATGACAACCGCCCGTTCTGGCAGCACCGGGAGGGTGATCTCCAGCATCCAGGCGGCTTCGTCAACGGCGTACGGCTCAATGCCGTGCGAGAGGTCGATCACCGGCGCCAGCGGGGCGATCCCGGCGATGACCGCTTTCATGTGCCCGGCGTAGTGGTCGCGTTCGCCGAAGTCGGTGAGCAGGAATATCGGTGGCGCTAGTACGTCCAACGGTGGATATCGGCGAAGCGTGCCGCTGCCGAGAACAGCACGCCCGGCTTCAGCCCCTTCAACGCAGATGGATAGGCGTAAGTGTAGCGCGGATAGGCAATCACGATGCTGGGCGAGAGTTCCTGCCAGACCTCCTGGAACTGGCGGTAACTGTCGCGCCGCACTTCGATATCCGAGTCGGTGCGGCCCTTGGCGATCAGGCTGTCGGCCACAACGTCGGCGAAGTTCGCCAGGTTGAGCCCTGCGGTGCCCATCTGCGAACTGTGCCAGCCGAAGTACGGGTCCGGGTCGGGCCCCTGGTCCCAGCCGGCGATGGCAGCGTCGTACTTCCGCTCCTGCAGGAAGTCGCGCCTCAGGACGGAGAAGGTCGTGCTGGCGACGGTGGCCCTTATCCCGATCTGCTGCAGCTGCCGGGCGACCTCATTCGCGACCGCGACCCGCAGCGAGTCGTTGTCAGTGCGGATAGTGATGCGGAATTCGGAGCCCTCGCGGATGAGGATGCCGGTGGTGGCGTGCGGGTTCCACCCCACCTCTTCGAGCAGCCGCCTGGCCTCATCGAGCCGGGGCTCGACCTGGTCGTATTTGTCGGCGTAGGCCCACGTTCCCGGCGCTACAGCAGAGCTTGAAGGCGTTGCCACGCCGCTGTACACCCGGGCCACGATCTGCTCGCGATCGAGGGCCAGCGAGATGGCGCGGCGCACGCGCTCGTCCTGGAAATAGGCGGCCTGGTCGTTGTTGAGGTAGAGGATCAGGTAGGCGCCGCGCTGCGGGTACGCGAGGTCCACGCCCTTGACCGCCTTGAGGTCGGCGAGCTGCGCATCGGTGATGCCTTCGCGAAACATCACGCCCGCTACCTCGCCCTGTTGCAGGGCGCGCAGGGTGGAGGGGTAGTCGCTGAAGAAGCGCAGCCTCAGACGCGCGACCTGGGGCCTCCCAAGGTGGTACTCCGGGTACGGCTCAAGGACGGCCTCGGTCGAATCCAGGGACTTGAGCATATATGGGCCGGCGCCCACCGGCGCTGCGTTGAAAGGCGCCTCCAGCAGCCCAGCGCCCGAGAGGTTGCCAAGCAGGTGTCTTGGGAGAATCCCGATGGTCGCGTGGCGGGCAAGGAACGGTGCGTAGGCCTGGCTCAGCCTGAACACCACCGTGAGTTCGTCGGGGGTTTCAACCTCGATCGCCAGCCACGGGTCGGCCAGGGACGGTTCGCCCTTGAAGCCGGGCGAGGTCAGCGCCGCGATGGTGAAGGCGACGTCTGCCGAGGTCAGGGGCTGGCCATCGTGCCAGCGCAGGCCCCTGCGAAGGCGGAAGGTGTAGGTCTTGCCGTCATCGCTGACGGCGGGGAGCGCAGCGAGGTCGGGCATCACCTCGCCGGTGGGACCGAGGCGCACGAGGCCGGCGAACACCAGCTGGACAAGGTCCTGGTCAACTTCATTGGTGGTGGCGAAGAGGGGATTGACCCGCCTCCATGTGCCCGCGACGCCCTCCACGTAGGCGCCATCTTCGGGAGCGGGTCTCGTTGCCGGGTCGTTGAGCCCGAGGAAGAGGGCCGCCGCCGCGCCGGCGAGCGCGATCACAAGAGCCGCTCCCACCAGGAGCTTGCGGCGCGAACCCGGGGGCCGGCGGCTCATAGGCAGATTACTGTGAAGCGACGCTCAGAAACGAGACCATGATGAACACGATCGAAAGCATGATCGTGGCCTGGAACAGGGTGCGCTCGAGTCCGCGCTTGGTGCGGAAGACGGAGCCGCCCGACATTCCCCCGAGGGCGGCTCCGAACCCGGAGCCCTTCACCTGGAGAAGCACCACAACAATGAGCGTTACCGAAACGGCGATCTGGAGGATATTCAGCATTTGCTACCGCGTAGTGAGGAGTGCCTCGTCGGCGCGCTGGCGGGCGGCGTTTGAAGGCACCGAATCACGCTCATAGTACAGGCGCAGGATGGTAGCGGCGAGCTTGGCGGGATCGTGCCGGTAGCGGTTCTCCTCTGCCACCACATCGGCCTCCACAAGACGCACGCCAGCGAGGGCGCCAGTGCCATTGCGCGCCAGCTCCACAGGCGCAGAGTGCCACGCTTCGGGCAGGGAAGGCGCAAGATTGCTGTTGGCGACGATGGCATCGATCAGCCCGTGCCCCAGGTGACGTTCGACCGCCTCCAGGTGATCGGCCACGGTGAAGCCATCGGTCTCGCCGTGCTGCGTTGCCACATTTGAAACGAAGACCTTCAGCGCCCCGGAAGCGATGAGCGCCTTGCGAATGCCCTCCACGAGAAGGTTGGGCATGACGCTCGTGAACAGGCTCCCGGGCCCGACGACGATGACGTCTGCATCGAGGATTGCCCGCACCGCATCGGGGTGGGCCTCGGCGGATGGCGGATTGAGGAAGACCTCGTGAATTGCGGCGCCACGCTCGGTGATGTTGTGCTCGCCATGGACAACCTCATCGTCAGCAGTCCGGGCACTCAGGGTCACATCCTCGAGGGTCGATGGGAATATGTTCCCACGGACGTTGAGGACGCGGCCGGTTTCGTGGACTGCAGCTTCGAAGTTCCCCGTGACCTCTGACATGGCAACGATGAAGAGATTGCCGAAGGAGTGCCCTTCGAGCCCGCTTCCCTCGGTGAAGCGGTACTGGAAGAGCTTCGTCATAAGGGGTTCGGCCTCAGCGAGGGCGGCGATGCATTGCCTTATGTCGCCCGGGGCGACCACCCCGAACTCCTGGCGGAGCCTGCCCGTGCTGCCTCCGTCGTCGGCAACCGTGACGATGGCGGTGAGGTTGCTGGTATAGCTCTTGAGCCCGCGCAGCACCTGGGAGAGGCCCGTACCGCCGCCGATGGCGACGATCTTCGGCCCGCGGCCAAGGATGCGCTTGTTGTAGATGGATTCGGAGAGGCTCTTCTCGCGGTCGGGGCGTACGAAGGCGAAGAGGAGGGACTCGTTCAACTTCCAGATGGAGACACCGATGGCGGATAGCGAAAGCGCCATGAACAGCGCTCCTCGGCCCAGGCGGGGGATGAACTGGAGGGTGAGATAGTAGAAGACGCCGGGGAAGGTGTAGGAGAGGTAGGCCTCGCGCAGGAGGTAGGCAATGCCGAGGCCCATGAGCGATACGCCGAAGGCAAGCAGCACCAGCCAGCGCTTGATGTGCATGCCCGGGTAGAGCCACTTGATGGCGCTATGATCGCGGAGACGTTCGAGCGTCATCGTGACGGATTATACCATTGAGGTCTGCTATCGCTAGGCAGACTGAGCATTTTCATCCCAGCTCCCGGGCGATGAGGTCCTGCACTGCCTGCGCATTGGCGCGCCCGCGCGTCTCACGCATGACCTGGCCCACAAGGAACTTCGCTGCGGCATCTTTGCCAGCACGATAGTCAGCAACAGCCTTCTCGTTGGCTGCCAGCACTTTCGCGACCACCCCGGCGAGTTCATCGCTCCCACTGATCTGCGCGAGGCCGGCGGTCTCCACGATTTCGGCAGCGCTCTTGCCAGTGGCCGCCATCTGGTCGAACACCTCCTTGGCGACGTTAGCGGTGATGGCGCCCGATTCCACCATCGCAATGAGCTCCGCGAGGGCGGCGGGTGTGATCGGGAGCGCCTCGATCGGCAGACCGGTGGCGTTGGTCCAGCGTCCTGCCTCTCCGAGCACCCAGTTGGCGGCGAGCTTCGCGGCCCGGCCCGGGTCCCCCGGGATGGCGGCCATCACCCGCTCAAAGTAGGTGGCACGTTCGCGAGCGTCAGTGAGCGTTGCGGCCTCGTGGTCGCTGAGGCCGAGGGCGAGGAAACGCCGCCGGCGAGCCTCGGGGAGCTCGGGCAGGGCAGCACGCAGGGCCGCCACCCGCTCCGGACTGAACGCCAGCGGGGGCAAATCGGGTTCGGGGAAGTAGCGGTAGTCATGCGCGAACTCTTTGGACCGCTGGCCAACCGTCTCGCCCCGCTCATCGACCCAGCCACGGGTCTCCTGGGCGATCTGGCCTCCCGCGCGCAATATGGCAGCCTGGCGCTTTTCCTCGAAGGCGAGCGCATCATGCACGGCGCGGAAGCTGTTCATGTTCTTTACTTCGACCTTGCTGCCGAACTCCTCCGCCCCCACCGGGCGAAGGCTGATGTTGGCGTCGCAGCGAAAGTCGCCTTCCTCCATGTTGGCGTCGCTCACGCCGATGTAGCGCAGGATCTGCCGGAGGCGGACCAGGTACTCGCGCGCCTCTTCAGGGGTGCGCATGTCGGGCTCGCTCACGATCTCCATCAGGGGCGAGCCGGCACGATTGATGTCGATGAGGCTGTAGGCCTCGCCGGTGGCGGAGTCGACGCGATGGACGAGGCGGGCCGTGTCTTCTTCCATGTGGACGCGCGTAATACCGATGCGGCGGCCTGGTCCACCGGCTTCAATCTCGAGCCAGCCGCCCTTGCAGACGGGCAGGTCGTACTGGGAGATCTGATACCCCTTCATCAGGTCGGGGTAGTGGTAGTTCTTGCGGTCGAACTTGCTGGATGCGGGGATGGAGCAATTGAGAGCAAGCCCGGTAAGGACGATGTACTCGATCGCCTTTTCGTTGATCACGGGCAGCGTCCCGGGCATTCCCATGCAGACCGGGCAAACGTGCGTGTTCGGCTCGGCGCCGGAGTAGCTGGCGCTGCAGCCACAGAACATCTTGCTGCGGGTCTTGAGCTGGCAGTGGACTTCGAGGCCAATGACGGTCTCGAAGCCGGTGGCGACGGACGTCAAACTCACTCCTCTCCCACCAGGGCGCCTCACGAGTATAGGAACGGGTTCTGGCTGGGACAATCCGGCCGCACCCTATGTCAAGTAAGACGCTTCACACCGAACTCCTGTTCCGGGCCGCACTGACGGTTATCCGCGGTGGCCCTTCCACTACGCGGCCGATGCGCCAGAGGGGCTCGCCATCGCGGGCAAAGGCTGCTTCGAGCGCCGGGGCGCGCCGGCGTGGACACCCCAGCAGGAGTCCACCAGAGGTCTGCGGGTCGTAAAGAAGCGCCAGGGTGCGTTGGTCGACAATGCCCTCGATGGTCACGCGCCGGGTGAGCCAGTCCCTGTTGCGCTCTTCGCCGCCCGTGTGCGCGCCAAGCTCAATGGCTGCGACCGCGCCGGGCAGCAGCGGCACGGAGGCGATTCCGACCTCGGCGGCGACCCCGGAGCGTTCGGACATCTCCCAGAGGTGGCCGAGGAGGCCGAATCCGGTGACATCGGTGGCAGCGGCGAGCCGGGCCTGGCGGGCAAGGTGCGAAGAGTGGCGGTTGAGGCGGAGCATGCTCTCAATCGCTGCCTCAACCCATGGCCGGGCAGCTTCGTGCTTGCGGCCCGCGGTGAGAATGGCGCCCGTGCCCAGCGGCTTGGTTAGGTAAAGGACGTCCCCGGGCTTCAGGCCGGCCTTTGAAAGGAGCCTGCGAGGGTTCACGAGCCCGAGCACGCTCAGGCCGTATTTCGGCTCCTCATCCCAGATCGTGTGGCCGCCCGCGATGACGCCGCCGGCCTCGGCGACTTTTTCGGCTCCCCCGCGAAGGATGGCGGTGACGGTCTCGGGTGGCATCTGGCGGGGGAAGGCGGCGATGTTCAGGGCCAGGGCCACCTCGCCGCCCATGGCATAGACGTCCGACATGGCGTTGGCGGCAGCGATGGCTCCGTAGGTGTACGGCTCGTCGACCAGGGGCGCGAAGAAGTCAAGCGTAGCCACCACCGCCGTGCGCGCGTTCACGCGAAACACGGCCGCGTCATCGGCTATGCCCAGCCCGACCAGGAGGCCGGGCTGGCTTTCGCCTGTGAACAGGCCATCAAGCGGCGACAGCACCTGCGCCAGGGCCTCGGGCCCCACCTTGGATGCTCAGCCGCCGCAGCCTGTCAGGTCCGTAAGCCGGATCTCCCTTCGCGTCATGGTGCCATCGTAGCCGCCGGCGCCTCTGGCCGCCCGCAAGGGGCCGCCCGTAGAATCGACGGCGTGGCGCGCTTTGACGCGATCGTGGTGGGCGCAGGCCCGGCTGGTAGCACGGCGGCCCGCGACCTCGCCGCCGCGGGAGCGCGCGTACTCATCCTCGACCGGGAGCGGTTCCCCCGCTACAAGGCCTGCGCGGGCGGCATCCCGCGGCGGACCCGCTCCCTGATTCCGTTTCCCATCGATTCGGTCGTGGAGGAGAGCATTCACCTGTTCGATATCTCCATTCGCGACAGCGTGCGCTTCGTTTCCGATTCCGGGCGGCCATTCCTCGACATGGTGATGCGCGACCGGTTTGACGCCCTGCTCCTCGATGAGGCGCAGAAGGCCGGCGCCGAGTTCCGGCCCGCGACGCAGGTGCGTTCGGTGGAAGAAACCGGCCCCGCCGTTCGCGTGCGCGGCGACGGCTTCGAAGCCGGGGGCTCGTTTCTCGTGGGAGCCGACGGGGCCAATTCGATGGCCGCCCGGGCGGTGGGGCTCGGCGCCGGGCTCGGCTCATGCGCCGCCTGGGAGGTTGAACTCCGGCTGCCGCCGCTGCGGCGCGCGACGTTCGACCACACCGTGCTCGTGGAGCTGGATTACCGGCCCTGGGGATACTCCTGGGTCTTTCCGAAAGACGGCGCCCTCTCGGTGGGGATCGTGCTGCCCGAAGGGCAGGGATGGGCTCTGAAAGGGCGCCTGGCAGAGTACCTCGCGCGGCTCAGCCTCTCGGGAGCCACAGTCGTCAGCGCCCGCGGGCACAACATCCGCTTCCGGCGTGGTGGCGAAGCGATCGCCTCGGCCCGCACCGCACTTGCTGGCGACGCCGCCGGACTTGCAGACGAGTTCACCCAGGAAGGGATCGTGTACGCCATTCAGTCCGGGCGGTTGGCCGCGGCCGAGATCCTGCGGGCATCAGGAGCGGAAGGCGACCTGCGCTCGTACGAACGCGCGGTTGACCGCGAGATCGCCCCGGAGCTACACGCCGCACGAATCCTGGGCTACATCAGCTACGGGATCCTGCGGCGGCTGCGCGGTCCCTGGCTGGGCGTCGCGCCCCACATTGGTCCTCTCTGGAACGCCTTTTTTGCGGTGCACCGGGGCGAGTCGAGTTACTTGCGCGAGATGCAGCGGATACCGTTGCTCCCCACCCTTGCCGCCCGCCGGCTGGGCCTGCGATGAAGCTCTCCCCGCTGGCCGTGATAGAAAAGCTGGCGCCCCTCTACGGTTGGCCCGAACAGGTGAGCCACGGCGACGCCGTCACCGAGCTTGTGCTCACCATCCTTTCGCAGAACACATCGGATACGAACAGCGGTCGGGCATTCACGCAGCTGCTGCGCCGGTTCCCATCCTGGCGGGCGATCGCCCATGCGCCCCCGGCGGAAGTGGTGGCGGCCATCTCTACGGGAGGGCTGGCGGAGCAGAAGGCGCCGCGCATCCAGGCGGCACTGATCGCCGTTGGCGAGCGCTCACCGGACTGGAACCTGGACTTCCTCCGCGAAATGGAGACCGGGGAAGCCCGCGCCTGGTTGCGGGCGTTGCCCGGGGTGGGCCCAAAGACTGCGGCCTGCGTTCTCCTCTTTGCACTGGGCAAGCCCGCGTTGCCCGTTGACACCCACGTGGAGCGCGTGGCCCGGCGCCTGGGGCTCATCCCGCCGGGCGGCAGCGCCGAAAAGGCGCACCAGCTCCTGGAAGCGGCGGTCGACCCCTCCAGCTACTACCCGTTCCACATGCTGCTGATAAAGCACGGCCGTCGTACCTGCGCGGCACGGGCGCCGGCGTGTGACCGCTGCCCGCTGGAACCGGACTGCCCGGCGAGCAGGCTGCGGCCAGACCGCGACCCTGGCCTGCCCTAAGCGGGCGCGCCCGGCTCCCAATCCTCGACGCTGGCAGGCTCGTCAGCCGGTCCGCTGGTGGCGTCCGTATCCGCCGGCGAGCCGGTGAGCCGCACGAGCATGCCCGCAAGCGGTGACAGACCGGAGACCAGCAGCCCGGCGACCAGGACGACCATGTAGTCTCTTATCGGTACGCCGAGGAGCGATCTGACGATGTCGCGGAGGTCGGTCACGAACGGGTCATTGCCACCGAACAGGCCGGCGCCGAACCACGCCAGGCCGGAGAGCATCAGCCCAAAGCCGGCCCCCGCCACCACCGCGAGTCCCAGCTTGCGAAAACCGCTGTGCCCCTCCGCCAGCAGCAGCACGCCCACGGCCGCGCCAGCAAAGGCGAGCCCGGCCACCAGCGCGATGACCCCGGCCTGCGAGTGGCGCGTGCTGGTCAGGTTCCCGAGGACGAGGTCCATCTGGCCCTGGAGCGAAAGGAAGCTGACCTGCTGGTTGCCTGTGCGGTCAAACGCCTTCAGCCCCTGGTCGTAGACCGCGTGAGCCGAGCGGCGAAGGAGGAGCTCCCGCACCGCTGCCTGGTCGAGCTTCAATAGCTCCTCACCGGTCAGGAAGACTTCAACCGGGTAGCCAGGCAGCGCGTAGGCCTCCTCGCCCGGGTGCTTTCGCGCCTGCTCCTGGAGGGCAGGAAGCTGCTGGGCCAGCACCAGGTCGACCTCCGTGGTGGCAGCAACCCCATCTTCGATGACGCCGATTGCGCTGCGGGGTGCTGTTGCCTGGCGAACGCTGACGGCGGCCACCAGCACAAACACGGCCAGGGCGGCGACAAAGAGCAGCGCGCTTTCGCGCCCGGCGGCGGAGTGGTCGCGCTCGAACCTCTGTCTCTCCTGTGCGGGTTCCTGGCGCCGGCGCCTGCTGGAATCCATTGTCATGCAGGGGGTACCTGGTCCTAGTCCACGTGGACGACGATCGTCCCGGCAACGCGATCGTGGAGCGTCCGGCGGTGGGAATCAAAGACCGCCATCACCAGCCCAAGGGCAACGAGAAGGAAAGTCACGCCCACAATCGCTGCCGCCCGGCCTGCCGAGTCGCGTACGGTGTAAGCAGCGATCACGCCAACACCGGCGACGAGGACGTAGGCGCCAAGGCCAATTACCCGCGCCATCGCGCCGATCACACCCAGCGGCCGGCCGTCAGAGCGGATGACCATGATCTGCATGACGGCGTGGCCCACGGTCTGCCCCTTCCAGGCCAGCGCCAGGAAGAAGTACAGGACATAGGCAATGGGAATGGCGCCAACGCAGCCCCAGAAGATGTTGATGGCGGTGGCAGAGGGGTCGACCTTCTCAAAGTCGGATGAGATGAGGATGACGATCGACCCCGCCGTGACGAGGAGGGAGGCGATGATGAAGAGGACCAGCAGGTCAAGCACGCCTGCCGCCACGCGCGATTCGAACGAAGCGTAGTGGAGGCGAACGGGCGGCCGGGCACCCCGGCCGGTATCGCGTGCAGCGGCGCGGCTCACAGTCATACCTGCTAACGCATTCTAGCTGGCAGGGGGTAATGCGATAGACAACCGGCTGGCGCCCCGTGAGGTGCGCCAACGGCCCATTCAGGCGGCCGATGCTATACTCGATTCAGGCCCCGCAAACGTGTACGCGGTCCGCAGAAGGCGGGCCGCTTTCTTGAGCAGCAATGGACGAAGCGATACTCACCCGGTTGCGCCGCATTCGCGAGCGCTATAACGAGCTCACCGCAGAGATGGGGCGCCCCGGCGTGGCCGCGGACTTCGAACAGCTCAACCAGCTCGCCAGGGAGCGGGCCGATATCCAGCCCATCGTGACGCTCCTCGACGAGTTCGAGGATGCGACCACCGCCGCCGAGGATGCTCGCGCCCTCCTCGGTGAAGAGGACCAGGAGATGCGCGCCCTCGCCGAGGCCGAGATGGCCGCTGCCGAAACGCAGCTCGCGCTCCTCGATTCGCAAATCATGCGGGCGCTGCTGCCCAGGGACCCGCGCGACGCACGGAACGTCATCATGGAGATAAGGGCCGGGGCAGGAGGCGAAGAAGCCGCCATCTTCGCCGGCGACCTCCACAGAATGTACGTCCGCTACGCCGAGCGGCGCGGCTGGAAGACCGAGATCCTGAGCGCATCCGAATCGGAGAAGAACGGGTTCAAGGAGGTCGTCTTCGAGGTCCGCGGCGACGGCGCCTATTCGCGCCTGAAGTACGAGAGCGGCGTCCATCGTGTGCAGCGCGTCCCCGAGACGGAAGCGCAGGGCCGCATCCATACCTCAACCGCCACCGTCGCCGTGCTGCCCGAAGCGGAAGAAGTCGACATCGCCATCGACGAGAAGGACCTCCGCGTTGACATCTTCCATTCGTCGGGGGCCGGCGGCCAGAACGTGAACAAGGTGGCGACCGCCGTGCGCATCACGCACCTGCCGACGAACATCGTGGTCGTCTGCCAGGACGAGCGTTCACAGCTCAAGAACCGCATCAAGGCGATGACGGTTCTCCGCTCGCGCCTCCTGGACATGGAGCAGACGAAGCAGGATGCGGAGCTGAGCGCGACGCGCCGCTCCCAGGTCGGCTCGGGCGACCGCAGCGAGAAAATCCGCACCTACAACTACCCCCAGGACCGCATAACCGACCACCGCGTGGGGCTCACCGTTCACAACATCCCCGACCGGACGGATGGGAACATCGACGACATCATCGACGCCGTCGCCACTGCTGACGAAGCGGAACGGCTGCAGGCGAGCGTAGCATGAGCCTGCGGGCCGCGGCAAAGGATGCGGCCAAACGGCTGGGTGCAGCCGGGATCCCGGACGCGGATTTCGAGGCGGAGCTGCTGGCGCGGAAGGCCGCGGGGGTCTCCCGCTCACGTTTCTTTGCGGGAGCGGCTGCCAGCCGTGGTGAGCTGGCACGACTCCACGAGCTTATCGAGCGCCGTCTTGAGCGCGAACCGGCCGCGTACATCACCGGCAGCCGCGAGTTCTACGGCCGCCAGTTCGCGGTGGGCCCGGGCGTGCTCATCCCGCGGCCCGAAACGGAGCTCCTGGTGGAGATTGCCCTGGCAGAGATCACCAGGTCGCCGGGGGCAGTCGTCGCCGATGCCGGCACGGGGAGCGGCGCCATCGCCGTTTCCATCGCCGCGGAGGCGCCTGCCACCAGGGTGGTGGGGATTGATGTGAGCGCGGACGCGCTCGCCATCGCCGCCCGGAACGTGGCCGCGCACGCCCCGGGCACACAGCTCGTCAGGGGTGACCTGCTGGCCCCGCTTGAGAGCGCCGGCATCGTTCTTGCGAACCTGCCGTACATACCAACCTGGGAGATCGATGCGCTGGAGCCCGAGGTCAGCCGCTGGGAGCCGCGGGTGGCGCTCGATGGTGGCGCCGACGGGTTCGCGCTGATCCGGCGGCTGATTGATGACTGCGACCGCAGGATCCGTCCTCGCCTGCTCGCGCTCGAGGTGGGCTACGGGCAGGCGGATGCGGCGGTGGCGGAACTGCGAGCCAGGGGGCGCGAAACCCGGATTGTGAAGGACCTGGCGGGAATCGACCGGGTGGTGTGCGCGCGGTGGGAGTGAAGCTGGTCGCACTCGACATCGACGGGACCATCATCCCGCCCAATGCCGCTGGCGACGGCACGCAGATGCCCGGCCCACGAACCCGGGCGGCGGTGATGCGATTGCGCGCAAACGGCGTCGTCGTGGTGCTGGCCTCGGGCCGGATGTTCCCGGGAGCGGCATCCGTAGCACGCTACCTCGGCCTTGAGACGCCGATCATCTGCCAGCAGGGGTGCTCGGTGCACCGCACCGATGGGCAGATGCTCCACTCGTTCCCGATCGCGCGCCGCGCCGCCATGGAGGTCATCGGCTACGCGCGCGAAATCGACCGCGTTTACGAGTGGTTCGACCCGCTGCGCTATGTGGCCTCGCGTCCGAACCCCTCCTCGGACGAGTACGGGCGCGTCTCCGGGATCCTGCCGGAGTACCGGCCCGACCCCGAGAACTCTGGCTTCGAGCCGACCGGCGTGGGGATCATCAGTTCGGAGTCAGAGGCGAATGCAATCCATCGAACCCTGGCCGGTCGCCACGGCGAATCGCTTCACATCCTCGACTTCCCGGCCGTCACCGTGGCCGTGGCGCCGGAAGCGAACAAGGGGCACGCGCTCTCCCTGGTCTGCGCGGACCTCGGCATTGGCCGCCACGAGACGATCGCGGTAGGGGATAGCGTGAACGACGCGGCGATGCTTGCATGGGCAGGGCGAGGGTTCGCGATGGCCCACTCCGACCGCTACGCGCTCGAGGCGGCCGACGAGGTACTTGGCGGCGACTCCGCGGACCCGCTGGCCGACCTGTTGGACGCGCTCTAGCGCATCTGCCCGGGCAGGAGCGCGGGTCTGCAGGCGCGGACCCCTGGCTGCTGCCGGAGAGATTCTACGAACCCGACTGGGCGAACTGGTAGATCTTGCCCTCGGTCTTGATGGCCGGGGCGATGACCATCTCTGCCTGCTGGAACTCGCGCACGTTGTGGGCGCCGCACATACCCATGGCGGTCTTGAGAGCGCCGACCAGGTTCTCCGTGCCATCGGTGCGGCTGGTAGGGCCATAGAGCAGCTTCTGGACCGTGGTGTTGACGCCAACGGCCACCCGCGTGCCGCGAGGGAGGTTGGCATGAGGGGTTGCCATGCCCCAGTGGTAGCCACGGCCCGGCGCTTCAGTGGTCTGCGCGAAGGGCGAGCCCATCATGACCGCGTCGGCGCCACTGACGATGCACTTGCAGACATCGCCGCCGGTGCGGATTCCCCCGTCGGTGATGATGGGGACGTAGCGGCCGGTCTCGCGGAAGTGGTGGTCGCGCGCAGCGGCACAGTCGATGGTGGCCGTCACCTGGGGGACGCCAATGCCGAGCACCTCGCGGCTGGTGCAGGCCGCTCCCGGGCCCACGCCAACAAGAACGCCGGCGACGCCGGTTCGCATTACTTCGAGGGTGGCGTTGAAGCCAACCGTGTTTCCCACCACGACGGGGATGTGGATGTCCTTGAAGAGCTTCTCGAATCGCAGCCCTTCAAGGCTGGTCGACTCATGCCGGGCGGTGGTGACGGTGCTCTGGACCACGAGGATGTCGGCGCCCGAATCCTGGACCAGGCCCGCCATCTTCTTGGTGTTCATGGGCGTGGTCGAAACAGCGGCCACGGCGCCGCCGGCCTTTATCTCCTTGATGCGGCGGGCGATGAGGTCATCGCGGATGGGGGCCTGGTAGGCGTTCTGCAGGATGGCTGTTGCCTCGTCGCGGCTGGCGGCGGCCACTTCCTGGAGGATGGTCCCCGGGTCGTCATAGCGCGTCCAGACACCCTCAAGGTTAAGGACGGCGAGCCCACCGGCGCGGTGCATTTCAATCGCGAAATTAGGGTCGACAACTGCATCCATGGCCGAAGCGACGAACGGGATGGCAAAACGATGGGGCCCGATTTCGAGCCCCAGTTCGACAAGCTCCGGGTTGATGGTGACGTCGCCAGGAACGATGGCGACCTCATCGAAGCCGTACGCCCGGCGGAGTTGCTTGAACTGGGGACCGGTCACGGGAGCCTCCTCTGGAATCGACGGCGCAGGGCCGCCCTCTGGCATGGCAGAGGCGGCGGAAGAAGGGTATGCGGGGGCACTCAAGTCTGCGTTATCCGGGGGAAAGGGATGGCGCCCGGGCGTGTCGTCCGGGATGTGCTTTAGAGTGTAGGCGGGGCCCCGAAGCGGGGTCAACACAGATCCGGGTCTGCCGTTCAGTTATGTGCAATACAGCAGGATGTTGCCCTCGATGACCGGACCTGCACCCGGTCTCTACGTGGTTGCGACGCCGATAGGCAATCTCGAAGACCTTTCGCCACGGGCCCTGCGCGTCCTCGGTGCGGCCCTGGTCGTGGCAGCCGAAGATACCCGCACCACCGGGAAGCTCCTGAAGATGGCGGGAAGCGGCGCGCGAATGGTCAGCCTCACCGAGCACAACGTTCTCGCCCGCGCGCCCGGGCTGGTGGAAGCATCGCGGAGCGGCGTGGTGGCCCTTGTCAGCGACGCCGGCACGCCACTTGTCGCGGACCCCGGCGCCCGCCTGGTCGAAGCGGCGCACGTTGCCGGGGTGAACGTGGTCGCCGTCCCGGGCCCGTCCGCACTTGCCGCTGCCATCTCCGTGTCCGGGTTCGAAGCGAGCTCGCTCCACTTCCTGGGGTTTCTCCCGCGCCCGGCGGGCGAACGGCTGAAGCTCCTGCGCGCTGCCGCCTCCACGGCCACGGTACTGGTATTCTTCGAAAGCCCGGCGCGGCTTGGCGCCACGCTCCAGGAGCTGGCGACAGAGTTGCGCGACCCCGAGGTGGTGGTCTGCCGCGAGCTCACTAAGGTTCACGAGGAGGCCATCCGCGGGCGCGCCTCAGAGCTCGCACCGCGGTTTCGCGAGACCCGGGGCGAGGTCACGGTCGTCGTGCGCATCGAAGCCGGTAAGGAGACCGATGACGCGGAGGCCCGGCTGTACATCGGCGAGATGAAGCGCGCGGGAGCGCGACGACCCTCGGCAGCAGTGGAGGCGGCGCGGCGGTTCGGCCTGCCGCGGCAGGCCACCTACGACATGTGGGACGAGGTGTAGCGTGCCCGGCCGCGCTGGTCGAGGGCCGGCCGCCGGGCACGCCGTTCGCAACCCGGCCCTGTGGTAGACTTGCGGCAGCCCCTCTCCAGAGGTTGCTCCACCGTGCCCGACCGGATCCTTGTCTGCGTGGCCTGGCCCTACGCCAACTACCTCCTGCACGTGGGGCAGGCGGCAGGAGCTTACCTGCCGGCCGATATCTTTGCGCGCTACCAGCGGCTGGCGGGCAACGAAGTGGCCATGGTATCGGGCTCGGACTGCCACGGCACGCCCATAACGGTAGCAGCCGACAAGGAGGGCGTTGAGCCTCGCGTCATCGTCGACCGTTACCACGCGAAAATCGTGGAAGTATGGGAGCGGCTGGGCATCACTTTCGACCTCTACACCACCACCCTGACCGCGAACCACTACGAAACCACCCAGGACATCTTCCTGCGGCTCCTCGAACGCGGGCTTCTCTACAAGCATTCGCAGGACCAGCTTTTCGACCCGCAGGCTGGCCGGTTTCTGCCCGACCGCTACGTGGAGGGCACCTGCCCCCTCTGCGGGTACAGGGAAGCGCGCGGCGACCAGTGCGACAGCTGCGGCAAGATGCTCGACGCGATTGAACTCATCGAGCCACGCAGCCGCATGACCGGCGCCCGGCCCGAGGTGAGGCAGTCAGAGCACTTCTTCCTGAAGCTCACCGCCCTTGAAGCCCAGCTGCGCGAGTGGGCCAGTAAGCAGGCACACTGGAGGCGAAACGTCCTCAACTTTACCCTTGGCATGCTGGACGAGGGGCTACAGGACCGTGCCATCACGCGCGACATCAGCTGGGGCGTGCCTGTCCCCGTCGCAGGCTACGAAGACAAGCGCATCTACGTCTGGTTCGACGCTGTGATCGGCTATCTTTCGGCGACGAAGGAATGGGCCGCCTCCAAAGGCGACCCCGAGGCCTGGAAGCCCTTCTGGCTTGACCCCGCGACGCGCTCTTACTACTTCATTGGCAAGGACAACATCGCCTTCCACACCGTTATCTGGCCGGCCATGCTCGCCGGATACGGGGACCTGAACCTGCCCTATGACGTCCCTGCCAACCAGTACGTCAACTATTCGGCCGGGCAGAAACAGAGCAAGTCGAAGGGCACCGGTACCTGGATGCTCGACCTGCTCGATGCCTACAGCCCCGATACGGTGCGTTTCTACCTGACGACGATAATGCCCGAGACGAGCGATTCGGAGTTCCGCGAAGAGGAGCTCATCCGCACCAACAATGACGTGCTCATCGCCACCTGGGGAAACCTGGCGAACCGCGTGATCGCCATGGTGCACAGGAACTTCGAAGGTTCCGTACCGGCGCCGGCGGCCCTTTCGCCCGAGAGCACGGCCCTCGTCGATGAGGCTCGGCGCGCCTTCGACACCGTTGGCGCGGAGTACGGCGCCTGCCGGTTCCGGAATGCCCTGAACGAGGCGCTCAAGCTCGCCCAGGCGGCCAACAAGTACCTGGATGACCGGGCGCCGTGGAAGGCCGTGAAGACAGACCGGGAGCACGCCGGGGAGACGCTCGCCGTGGCGCTGAACGTCATCAACGCGCTCAAGGTGCTGCTCCATCCGGTGGTCCCGTTCTCGACGGCGCAGCTACACGCAGACCTCGCCCAGGGCGGCACCGTGCTCGACCAGGGCTGGCAGTACCGGCCGGTCGCTCCCGGGACACAGCTACCGCCGCCGCGGCCGCTCTACACCAAGATAGAATCACTCGCGGCAGAGGTGGCCGGCTGATGCGCCTCTTCGATTCGCACAGCCACATCCAGGAGAAGCCGTTCGCGGGCGACATCGGCGATGTGCTCGCGCGCGCCACGCGGGCAGGCGTGGAAGGGATCGCCGTCTGCGGATTCGACGCTGAAAGCAACCAGGCGGCGATTGTGCTGGCCGCGACATCGCCCATCCTCGTCCCAACGGTTGGCTTTCACCCCCACGACGCCGGGGAGGTGACGAGCGCCATGCTGGCGGAGCTGGAATCACTCGCGCGGTTGCCAGAGGTTGTGGCCGTAGGAGAGATCGGCCTTGACTTCTACCGCGATCTCTCCCCCCGCGAGGATCAGCGCCACGCGCTCGATGAACAGCTCGCCATCGCCGTGCGCGTGGCGAAGCCCGTCTGCGTGCACTCCCGCGCGGCGGAAGAGGAAATCTATCCGCACCTGGCCGCCTACGCCTCATCGTCGCCGCTACCGGGAGCAGGTAGGCCCGCGGGCGTGATGCACTGCTTCGGCGGCACGCTCGAACAGGCGCAACGCTACGCCGGGCTCGGCTTCCTGGTGTCGATACCCTGCACCATCACCTACCCGAACAACGTCGAAGCGCGGCGAATCGCCGCCGGCCTGCCGCTGTCGGCGCTGGTTGTCGAAACCGACAGCCCTTACCTTCCCCCGCAGGAACTGCGCGGCAGGCGCAACGAGCCGGCCAACGTGCGTTCCGCCGTGGCGGGCATTGCCACCGCGCGCGGGATGACGGCCGAAGCAGTGGCCGATGCGACCACCGCCAACGCCTGCCGGCTGTTCGGCGTCAGGGTTCCCGAAGAGGCGGCTTCGCTGTGACGCAGGCTCTCCCGCTGGCGACGCTCTACGGTCCCGTCGCCGAGGACATGATCCTCGTCGAGGACCTGCTCGAATCGACGAAGAAGGTGGAGATCTCGGCGCTGAAGCGGATGCTCGACCACGCCCTGGAGTCGAGAGGAAAGCGGCTTCGCCCGGCGCTTGTCCTGCTCGCGGGAACCTTCGGCGACTACAACCTGAACCGGCTTGTGCCGCTGGGCGCGGCGATAGAGCTCCTGCATACGGCCAGCCTCGTGCACGACGATGTGGTGGACGGCGCCGCCAGCCGGCGCGGCCGGCCGACCATGAACTCCCTCTTCGACAACGCGATCACCGTGCTGCTGGGCGACTACCTGTTTGCCAACGCGGCCGAGATGGTGACTCGCACCGGCAGCATCCACGTGACAAGGCTCTTCGCTCTCGCGCTGATGAAGATGACCAGCGGCGAGCTGGACCAGGACGCCGCCGCCTTCGACGTGGGACGGGACATCCAGCACTACCTCTGGCGGATAGGGGGCAAGACCGCGGCCCTCTTTGCCAACGCAACTGAAGGTGGCGCTTCGCTTGCCGGGTGCGACCGTGACTCCGTGGAGACTCTGCGCTCCTACGGTTACAGCGTGGGCATGGCGTTCCAGATCGTGGACGATATCCTCGACTTCAACGGCGACGAGGCAGAGATGGGCAAGCCAGTCGGGGGCGACCTGCGCGAAGGCACGGTAACCCTCCCGGCGCTCCTCTACCTTGAACGGTTCCCGAAGG
>JAANMY010000498.1_pt1 | contig 54904 bp, 41 predicted proteins | sample 7279691 | NCBI WGS metagenome assembly JAANMY01 (sample SAMN14094543, study PRJNA606508) | bioreactor metagenome | isolation source: A lab-scale SPAN reactor treating ammonium-rich wastewater day 388 | place: Ireland: Galway | collected 2018-02-07 | reverse complement strand
ACGGTTATCCGCCCCGGAACTTCCCGCCGACGTGGCGTCGCCCTGCCTTCCCGGGTTAACGCTAGCGGACCAAACTCCTGTCGGCGCCGCGCCGCTGCGCAGCCTGGTTCCCGCGCCGATGACGGTGACCGTCGGCGGAGTACCGACCTTGGACCAGTTCGACGAGGCGTTCTTCAAGGTGGTGGACAACGAGGGCTATCCCAACGCCGTGATGGCGCGTACGGGTTCCGTCAAGCGATACCTGAAATTGCGGCGGGATGCCGGCCTAGACGAACAGTACGTGGAAATCGATGTACCAGACCCACGTATGGGCACGCGCAAAGCGTTGTGGCCGAGCATTCATGGCGTGCCGTTTTACATCAACGACTCCATGCAACCCGGCCCTGAAGGCGAAGAAAACGTTTACTTCATGGTGATGGGCGATAACGGGCACCACACGCCCGGGCATGGACTGACGCTGATCATTCCACAGGTCCGCCGCTACGACATGTTCATCAAGCGGGTTCTTCCTATCACGCCGGGTGACCCAGCTACACTGAACAGTACGGCCACGGCGGCTGTATTGTGGCCGATGGGTATCGCATACGGCAGCGCGGGCGCCGTCAGCCGCCTCGCTGACATCACGCCACTGTAGAGGCAATGCTTGCATTGCCCGCGAAGGCACAGGGAAAAACCATGAAAAGCGACTGTGGTTGCGGAGGCAAAGCGGCATCAACACCCGCGCCGGTGAAGGAAGGCGCACGCAATGTCGCCGCAGGCAAAGCCTTTAGGCCAACAATCCGTCAATCCGCCAACCAAGCGACCCTCAAGACGTACAAACAGCCGGGGATCGGCAGAATCCTGGGGTAGCCATGCCCGACGAGGAACTCCAATCCAGCGACGACCTGCAAGCGGCCCTTGAAACAGTCCGCCGCGAAGTAATGGCCGAGATCACGGATCGAGTCGAAATCGTGTCGGCAGACCACCTTATGCGCGGCAGTGGCACGGTGATGCCCTTGGTCTTTGAGACAAGAACAAGTCCGGAGGTCGTTGCCGCAATCGAACAATCGCAGCTGATTAAACCTTGGCCTGCCATAAATCCGGAAACAATCAGCAGACTCCAAACGCTGGCACTGAGCGAGACACGAATTCCCGTTTCCACTCCTGAGCGCCAGTTCATCCAACTGAGCACTGGAGAGGTCGGAGCGCCGAGAGCACACCAGCTCGCCATGTCCCTCCAGCCCCGCTTCCGGTCGCCCGAGTTTGGCTATCTGACCGACGTGAGAGTCCCAGGGATTGGCCGTGTTTTGGAGGGTCAGGTTGCCCCGGTAACTCTGGGCTCAAAGCCAGGCGAATCTCCGCGTGCTCCGGCGGCGGCGGAAGTCACAGATGTCGATGGAAACACGGTACTTGAGGGGCTGAAGGCCGGAAGTCCAGAAACAATCAAGTGCGGTGATCACCTTCTAATCCGGACCCGCAAACCATTCGCTTGTGACGTCGTGGTTCTTGAAGACTTTGCGTGTTCGGACGATGCCGCGCCTCCCTACACCTGCGACGCCGATGCGCAGGATGCCAGCGACCGATATATGCCGGATCGCATCGGAATGGACGCTGATAGTTGGAACCCGGTGGTTCGAAAAATCGAGTCCGGAAACCCGATCACGGACCGGGAGCACGCGATGCTGAAAGCCTGGCTCGGCGCCTGCAAGTGCGTTGAAGATGATGTCATGCGGGAACGGGGTGTCATGAAGGGCAAAGACGGCAAACCAGTGAAGGACAAGGACGGCAAGTCGATGCCCGACATTCCGACGCGCTTGCGTGGCGAATTCGACTGCGAAGCGCCTTGTGTGGAGGTCTGGGAGCACTGGTGTGGGTTCGCCAGGTTCGAGGAAACCGAACGCTGGTGCGAACTCGTCCCACCTTCGGTTCAATTCGATCCCGACTGCCTGCCCCGGTGGGAGTACAAGCACAAGTACGTTATCAAAGTGCGTATCGTCGGTTATTTCGACCTCTTTTGGCGGGTCACCTGCATGAAGCCGGAAGACTTCGCCGACACGAAGCTCGGCAAGGAGGAGATCGCATCAGGCAATCTTCCACCGGACGGCAGGGCCCGAGGTCACTATTTACCGCCAGGCACGGATCCAGCGCGACTTCCTCCGGGAGTTGAGTCGGTTCCGGATGGGTGCTGTTGCGAGATTGTCGCGATTCGCCCACGGCCCATTGAGACGATCATCGCTGAGAATGTCTTCTGGGGGCATCGGTTCCTGATCGACGTTGACTATCGATACCGCAGGTTGGAGCCGGGCGAGTCCGGACGTGACTGCTCGCTAAAATGGTGGGAGTTCACGGATAGTCCGCCGCCGGACTTTGAAACGCGCTACAGAATTGAGCCCAACAAGTGGGCAAACATGTGTGAGAGGATACCAGCCAGCGGGGTCTTCCGAGACTGGCTTACTCGTAGCAAGTCTTGTGACGGTGTTATCCGAACGGAAACTCTTGTAGATGAGCCCGGGTTGTCGTGGCCACCGCGGTTTCCCGGCATAGGCGCACTCCAGATTAAACGGAACCTCTGGATCAAGATTGAGCTCACGAGTGGATGTCCGCCATACACCACACACTCTCTCTGCTTCTACCAGCACCTAGATTCAACCAATGTAAACAACCTGTACGGATGGGCATCGATGCTGACCCCGAACAATTGCGACGCGCTTGATCCAGGGGCCGAGGAACGAAACCCGGCGCAAGATGCAACTCCCCCAACGCCCAACCACGACAGCAACAATCCACCTAACGACGCGTCCTACCCCAGGTAGCGACATGTTCGTGTTCTCACAAGGAAGTGCGCATGCTTTCCTTCTTACGAACCCATGTGATGATCCCACTCGTTCTGTGCTTGATGTTGGTCAGCGTTCCAGTGTTGGTAGCTACGCAGGATCCGCCAGATATTGGCACGGCGCCCGAGGCGCCCAGATTGGAGTTGCGTCGCATCCCTGAAGACGGGTCAGAAGAGTACGGTACTCTCATCGAAGAATACACCGTTTTGATTGAGGACGATAACGAGTATAGACACGGACACTATCGTCGATGGTCGAAAGATCCGTACATACTCGTGGACGATCTCTGGTACTACAGGGGAAAGCTGCACGGACCGCAGTTGACTGCACCAAAAGAGTATCATATTGAAGATAATGACAACCCACCTCGCCGGCAGTATCGCCGGGAGTTCGCTTGCTTGGATGGTCGCCTCCACGGCACCGACCGATCCTATTACGCAAATGGTCGAGTGTCTGATGCGAAAGAATACCGCTTCGGCGAGCTGCTATGGTCCAAAGCATGGTGGCCTGACGGTACTCAACAATTCTCAAGCGAGGTTGAAGGAGAGGGGTATCGACGCACATGGTATCCGTCGGGGCAACTCATGCTTGAAAGTCAACACAAAGACGGAAGAATCGTCGGTCGCTCGCGTTACTGGTACGCCAACGGACAGATTAAAACCGAGCAACACTATGAGGAAGGACTCCTGCAGGGTCCCTATACGGAGTGGTACGAGAGCGGCCAAAAGTCCTGGGAAGGTGCATACCACCGGCACGAGAAAACCGGCGTGTGGAAACATTGGGATGAAGAGGGCAAGCTGATCCGCACCGAAGACCACGGAAAGCCGAAAGACAGTGACGACTAACCGATGGCAGTTGCGGCTCCTTCGTGCATGCCCAGCCCAAACGCATCGTCCCACCCAGCCATAGCGGCGTTACGCCCTGCAAAGACGTGCGCGTCTTCGACCGCATCGGCCAGCGCGGCGAGCGCATCATTCCCGGCTATCGCTACCTGCAAACCCACGACGGCCTGTACGAAGCCTTCGGCACCCAGATCGACTTCGGCTACCTGGGCCTGGGCCGTTTCGTGTTCACCAACGAGTTGTGGGGCGGCACCAGCCACGAGGTGGACGGCATCCCCGGCGACGGGCCGCTCGACACGCGCGACTGGCACGACGAATTCGGCAACGGCCGCGCGTACATCGACTGGAAGCCGTTCAAGCACCCGGAGCTGGGTGAAATCGAGATCGGCGGCTGGGACCAGTTCGCCACCCGCATGCCGCCCGCGGAGCTGTTCATCGAGGAAGGTTTCCGGAACGCGCTGTTCACGCTGAAGCACGCCGAAAGCTTCGCCGAGCTGGAGTTCGTCAGCGTCACGGCCGAGCCGGCGGGCGCCGGCCTGGTGCGCCTGCGCCTCGCGCTCAAGAACAAGGGCGTGATGCCCACGGACAGCGCAATGGCCGTGCAGCGCAAGGAAGACACGCCGGTGGAAGTAAGCGTGCAAGGCGGGCAACTGGTAATGGCGAGCCTGAGCGACGAGACCTTCACAGACGTGCGCCTGCAGAAGGGCCGGATCGAAAAGCTCAAGATCCCCCGCATAGCCTCAGAGCAGATCCAGTACGCGGAGCTGATCATAAAGGCCGCGCCAGGCGCCGAGTTGAAGCTATCCGCCCACCACCCGCGCGCCGTGGACACGGCCGCGAGCGTGACAGCGCCTTAGTGGGTTTTCAGAAGCGAACAGGCGAGTGGCATGCGCTTCCAGCGCATGAGTGGCGACGGCCTCCGGCCGTCGCCGCTGGCCGGAGGCCAGCGGAACTCATTCGCGAGACGCGAATGCCACTGACCGCCCACCACCCGCGCGCCCGTAGGGCCACGAAGAACGGCGTGTCTTGCTTGCCTTCGTGGTCCTTCGTGGTCCTTCGTGGTCCTTCGTGGTCCTTCGTGGTACTTCGTGGTTAACCTGTTTTTGCAGCGGTTCCCCGTGCCCGTTTCCGTAGTTCCTGCGCGGAAAGCACTTACGAATTTCTGTAACATCCACCGTTCCCGTGCACTTCCGTGGTGTGGAAGCCCTGATGGAACGTCCGGTTGATGTCAGCGCGCTGGTCGAAGCGCACCACGCCACCATCTGGCGCTATCTGCGCTATCTGGGCTGCGACCGCGCCACGGCCGACGACCTCACCCAGGAAACCTTCCTGCAGGTGATGCAGAAACCCTTCGAATGGCGCGGCGAGCGCGAGGCCGCCGCATACCTGCGCCTCTCTGCGCGCAACCTGTTTCTGGCGCAGGTGCGGCGCAGCAAGCTGATCAAGACTGTCGAAGACCTCGAGCAAGCCGACGCCGCCTGGGAACGCGCCCACGCCGACGACGGCCAGGCCCGCCAGCAGGCCCTGCGCGACTGCCTGCAGGCAGTGCAAGGCAAGGCGCGCGAAGTGCTCGAGCTGCAGTACCGCGAAAAGCGCAGCGGCGACGAGATCGCCCGCCTGCTGCAAATCTCCGCCCAGAACGTGCGCGTGATCGCGCACCGCGCCAAGCAGGCCCTGAAAGACTGCATCGAGAAGAAGGTGGGCCATGGATCCCTTTGAAGAACACCTGCTCGATCGCGACCTGCACGAGGCCCTGGGCAACGACGGCCCCGCGCCCGAGCTCAAGGGCCGCATCCTCGACGCCGTCGGCCGCCCCGCGCGCACCCGCCGCCCCAGCGGCCGCGTGATGCCGCTGCCGGTCAAGCGCACGCCGTGGGGTGCGTACATCGCGGCCGCGGCGGCGCTGCTGTTGGCTGTCGCGGCGTTCGGCTGGGCGATGTCACGGCCGAGCGAGCCAACCAGCCCCACCCCGGTTTCACAGGGCAACGCGCCGGCACGCGACGAAAAGCCGCAGCAACCGGCGCCGGTGGAGCCGACACCGCAGCCAGAACCGCAGCCGCAACATGAGCCGCAGCCGGAAAACAAGCCCGAACAGCTTCCGGGAACGGAAGAGGGGTCTGACCCGCTTCCCGCTCCCGAACCAACACCGCAGCCGCAGCCGCAGCCGGAGAAACCCGACGACGTAGTCGAGAAGCCCGAGCCCAGGCCCGAGCCCGAAAAGCCGGAAACCGAAGCCAAGCCGGAAGAAAGCGCGGTCGTCGCCACGGTGGCGGGCGATGCGAAGCTCAAGTTTCGCTTTGCCGACAGCGGCGACTGGCTCGCGCTGAACACCAGTGAAGTCAAGCAGGGCTGGCAGCTCAAGGCCGACGAGGCGACCGACCTGCGGCTCAGCAACGGCACGCGCGTGCGCTTCGACGGCGAAGTCACCATCAATCCCGGGAAGCTGGTCCTGCGCGGGCGACGCACCCAGGCATACGTGGATGCGCTGGGTATCGACGCACCGCTGGCGGTCACCCGCGACGAATACGGCGTCGAGCGCGACGCGCTCGAGATGAAGCTCAACGCGAGTGAAGCCCTCTTCGACGCGGACGGCAGCAGCGTCGAGATCTTCTGCTACATCGGCAGCGTTGACGCCGGCGAAACTATCGAGGCCGGCAAGCGCGCGAAGCTGTATGCCCGCGGCCTGGGCGGCCTGCGCGACCTGAAGGACAGCGAACTCGCGCCGCGCCTGCTGAAAGACCTGTCGCCGCGCCAACTGTTCAGTGAGCAGTACGACTACCACAAAGGCGGCTATGCAAGCTGCTACGGCGAAAACGCCTGCATCAACCTCAAGCTCGATAACGAACTCACCGTCGTGCCAGGCATGCAACTGCGCCTGCGCTTCAGGCCGCTGAGGGCCGGCGCGCTCTACGTGCAGCTGCAGAAGCAGGCCGGCGAGTTGCAGTGGGGGAAGTGGACCAAGCTCGACAAGAACGGCGAATGGCTCGAGTGGAGCATCCCGCTCACGGACCTGCAGCGCGACGACGGCCGTAGCGAAGCCGCCATGCAGGCCGGCGACGCGTTCATCAACATCAACCTGTTCATCCAGGACGGCGCGGAGGCCGAGCTGCAGCTCGACTGGCTCGAGATCGTCCGCGTCAGGTAGGGGGAACCATGCGCAAGCTGACAATCGTTCCGGCAATCATCGTGATCATCAGCCTCGCGGCCTGCGCGGGAGGCGGCTCCGGCGGCGGCGGCAACGGCGGCACAACCACCGGCACGCCCAGCCTGGCCATCGCCACGCAACCCGCAGGCGCGCAGCCCGCCACCGCCTTCACCACCCAGCCGGTGGTCGAAATCCGCGACGCCCAGGGCGCGCTCGACACGGCCGACAACACCACGGTGGTCACGGCCTCGATCCAGATCGGCAGCGGCACCTCCGGCGCGATTCTCAGCGGCACCACCAGCGTCACCGCCAGCGCGGGCGTGGCGAGCTTCGGCAACCTGCAGATCGACCAGGCCGGCAGCGCCTACCGCCTGGTGTTCTCGGCGAGCGGGCTCGGCAACCTGCTGAGCATCGCGTTCAACGTGGGCAGCACGGGCGGCACGCTGATCACGCCGTCTGCGCCGCCTGCCTCGCAGGTCTACTTCAGCGTGCACAGCCAGCAGGACGTGCGCGCCATCAGCCGCTACATCTACGGCATGAACGGCGTGAACTGGGGCTCGCGCCCCGCCAACCTCACGTTCGCGCGCTCCGGCGGCAACCGCCTCAGCGCCTGGAACTGGGAGAACAACGCCAGCAACGCCGGCACCGACTGGTACAACGAAAACGACTGGGCGCTGGGCCTGCCCACGGACCCGCTGGCCTACACCGCCACCAGCATGATCGACGACTGCCGCACCAACAACGCAGCCAGCCTGGTGACAGTGCCCTGCATCGGCTACGTGGCCGCGGACCACGGCCACCTGGGCGGCGCCTACCCGCAGTACGACGTGAACCAGACCGCCAATTACCTCAGCGTGCGCTTCAAGCAGAGCCTGGCCAAGAAGGGCGCCGCGTTCACGCTCACGCCCGACCCCAACGACGGCTACGTCTACCAGGACGAGTTCGTGAACTTCCTGCAGGACAAGTACCCGGGCTTTGCCACCGATGCGCAGAAGCCCATCTTCTTCTCACTCGATAACGAGCCCGACCTGTGGGCCACCACCCACCCGCGCCTGCGCGGCGGCCCCACCGGCAGCCAGGGCACCGGCCCCACCTACACCGAGATGCTGCAGCGCACCATCGACTACGCTGACGCCATCAAGGACGTCGAGCCCAACGCCGTCGTGTTCGGCCCCGTCAACTACGGCTGGCAGGGATTCGTGGACCTGCAGGGCGCGTCCGATGCCGGCAGCTACGGCGACTTCCACACCTGGTACCTGCAGCAGCTCGCGGCCGCGGAAACGACTTACGGTCATAGACTGGTGGACGCGCTGGACATCCACTGGTACCCGGAGGCCCAGGGCGGCGGCGTGCGCATCACGGCCGACGACGCCAGCGCCGCCGTGGCGGCCGCGCGTGTGCAGGCGCCGCGCAGCCTGTGGGACACCACCTACACGGAAGACTCGTGGGTGGCGCAGTGGGGGACCAGCGGGCCGATCTACCTGCTGCCGCGCATCCAGCAGAAGATCAACAGCAACTACCCGGGCACCAAGATCGCGATCACCGAGTACTACTACGGCGGCGGCGACCACATCAGCGGCGGCATCGCGCAGGCCGACGTGCTGGGCATTTACGGGCGCGAGGGCGTGTTCGCCGCCAACCTGTGGCGCCTGGGCAGCGGCAACCACTCGTTCATCTACGGCGGCTTCGAGATGTTCCGCGATTACGACGGCAGCAACGGCAGTTTCGGCAACACCAGCATCCAGGCCGCCAACACGGACAGCGCCAACACCAGCGTGTACGCCAGCATCGACGCCGGCAACCCCAACCGCATGGTGATCGTCTGCATTAACAAGACCAACGCGCCCGTCACGGCCGGTATAGACGTGACCCACACAGTCGCGTTCAACACGGCCGAGGTCTACACGCTGACCAGCAGCAGCAGCCAGCCGGTGCAGCAGTCCAACCTGAACATAACGCTGACCAACGCCTTCCAGTACACCATGCCCGCCAACAGCGTAACGACGCTCGTGTTGCAGCCGTAGGGCGGCGAAGCGGCGCCAGGAAGAACCCACGAACAAAGAGCCCCCCAGGTTAGCCAATGGTTTATGCAAAGCCGCCGAAGGTGAATTGGTCAGCCGGCGAAGTCGGCGTCTCGCTGGTTAGCCCCCGGCGGTCGGCGCTGAGCGTAGCGAGGTGCCGAAAAGCCGGGGGATCTGGCGGCAGGCTCCTCCGAGCCGCGCAGCGGCGGCTCTTCCTCTCTGCCGGCGCGTGCGACCGCGATATGGCAACGACACAACGTCAGGGAGCGCTATGGCCTATCCGTGGCTTGCACGCCATCCGAGATTGGTGAACCCGTAAGAGGGGTTTGGTGGCTTTGGTAGCGCCTTGGCGTTGGTTGGCGTGCGTCTTGAATGAGCGCGTGCTGAAAGGTGATTCCGCGACCGGCAACGTTTTGGGATGTCCCACCAGAGCCGCCGCTTCGCGGCTCCGGTACCTCGACCACCCGCAACCCCCGGCTACGCTGCGCTGCGCCGGGGGCTAACCGGGAGAAACGCCGGCTGCGCCGGCTGAAATGCTGGACTTGTGTAGAAACCTATGGAAGTAGCCGGGCCCTGCGGGCCGGCCTCAAACGCAGGTCCACCGTCCGTTGAGGCCGCGTAGCGGCCGTTAGAGCTTAGCCCAGGGCAACGAGCGCCGGACGGCGCGAGGCAGCCCTGGGTGTGCAGCAAAGAGGTTCCCAAGCCCGCGTGAGCGGGCGACAGAGCCAAGCGCCCAGAGAGGTGAGAAACGACAAGGGTTGACGCCCCCGGCTACCAACGACGGGCCCTGCGGGCCGCCTCGCGGACAGCGCCCTAACTGCCGTCGTTCATTTCATACCACACGGTGACGTAGGCCCAAATCGACGCCAGGCCCGTCGAGACGTGTTTGACGGTCATCTTGTCGGCGTGTTCGTTCATCCATGCGGTCGCGTCGTTCGTCGCCTTCTCCAGGGCCTGCGTAACGGCGGCCGCTCCCATCTTTTCAAACGTGAATCGGAACTCTTCGCTCTTGAAAATCTGATGGCGCAACATGGTCAGTCCTCCACGCACCAGTCTGACCCGAAGGCAACTCGGGTCCATTCCAAAAGCAACCAGCCGTCTGTAGCAGTCAAAGGTCAGCCGCCAGGGACGGCAGGGTTTAGAGCCCGCCCCACCAAACGACGAACCCCGCAGAAAAGCGGGGTTCTGGCGTGCTCGGCGAGAGCGCATGTGGGCGGGCATGTAGCCGGAAAGGACGCGCCAAGATTGTGGGCAGGGTGGGCGAGAAACTAGAATGCGCGTATGGCCAAATACCCTTCAATTGTCCTGCATGGCCTCCTTCCCTACGACGAACTCAAAGTCATTCGTGGACGAAACGTGTTCTTGGGGTGTTTCGTCTATCGCCAGGGGCAAGAAGAGGTTCTTGAAGATTGGATAAGTGCCATCGGTCGGGAAGCGTCCAATGAAAAGTATGTACTCATCAACCTGGACGAACAACCCTATTCAATTAGGGAGTCCATGTTAAGCCTCGGGCCATTGGACGCACGTTCGGAAGGTTGGACCGAGACCGTTGCCCAGAAACCTACTCCCTATTTCTGGGCGTATGCACCCTTGTCCGGCGGCGATTTCATCTACTGCCTAGAAGATGTCGAAGAACGCCTTGGGTCTGTCCGTAGAACTGCGGTCGTTCACGCAGAGTTGTTGCGAGATGCCGGATTCGACGCCTGACCTCGACATGACTGTTGAACTGTGAGCGGGATAGTAGCCCGACCCCGACGTCGGCAATCGTGTGCTCGTGGTTGGTCAAGTAGACTTGTTTGAAGAGCAGGTGGAGGGACTTGCGTGGAACCACACCCAACGCAAATCAAGCAGCTGGGAGACTTGGATTCTGCCAAGTCGTTCCTTGTGGTCATGTACTCATGGTGGAATGGTGCAGGTATCGATGCAGCCGCTTGGTGGATCGACGAGTCGGGGCAAGGATATCGGCGTGTACTATTCACCGGTGAAACGCTCGACCCAATGCCGCCAACAGTCTTGGCAGACCAAGTGATAGACGCGTCGACCGTCGAATCGCTCATTGCCGAGTTTTGTGCTATGGGGGGTGAGGGTCTCACTCCCCAGCTCGACGGCATACCGATGAACCAGTTTGATACCTGGTACGGGGTCAAGCGCGCCGGCGAGAGGCCTGCGACGTGGATCCCGGTATTCACTGGCTACCACGATACGGAACGCGAACTCGACGCGTCGCTGACGGTGTTCTTCAACCGAATCGTTCCTGAGTTTCGCAACGCTGACTGACGCTTGGCTCTGGGAGGCGAAAGAGAGCGGGCCACTCAGCCGCCCCGGCCGTGTCGCACGGCTTCTTACACTCATGGCGGTTCTATTGATGAGGTCACTGCCATGAGTAACAAGAAGTTTCGTCCTCCGGTTGAGCGGTTTGTGCCTGACACCGCTACCAGCTCCGCTCCGCTGGACCTTTCCATTGCCGGCAAGTCCGTCGGGCCTTTGCCCGACGACGACGCCCGCGCCATGCTGGCCCGCGCCGCGCGCTGCCTTGGCTGCTTCATCTCCCAGGCACACGCCGCGCTGGAAAAAATCTCGCCCGAGCGCCTGGCCGCCGCGGTGCTGGAGCTCGATCGCGGGCCGCTCTTTGCGATTTCCCGGAGCTGGCCGGGGCGGCGAACCGTGGTTATCCTTGCCCCATCCACTGCGGAGGAGTGGCAGAGTGGTCGATTGCGTCGGTTTTGAAAACCGAAGATGCCGCAAGGTATCCGGGGGTTCGAATCCCTCCTCCTCCGCCAGTACAGGGGCATCCGACCGGGTGCCCCTGTTTGCTGGCCTGTGCACGACTCGCCGAACCCCCGCAGCGCTGCGCGTCGGACGGACGTGTGGTGCACGGCAATACAGTGTCCAGAAACTGTGACAGGAATGTTAAAAAAAAAAGCGAGAGACCGTGACATCAGTGGCGTAGGCTGGGGTGCTGAACATCATGGAGGCTGTTATGCCGTTTTCTGGAGCGTCGGATGCCGCGAACATTCAGGCAGCAAAATGGTTCGTCGAAAACGAACCTCGGCGCATCCAGATTCACGGCGTCATGCCTGTCCTTGGCATCAACGGCGGCTTTCTGGTTTACCCGCGCGTGCCCGCAATCAAACCCGCGCAGGTTGTCGGACCCTGTGAGCCGGCAGACGACATCAGCACGCAGGTAACACCGGCTCGCTTCGGCATGGTGCAGTACGTGGCACGCGTTCCCGTCTGTATGGCCGATCAGGCAATCTATCGACACCCCACAGACATCGTAGACGGTAACGTCGCCCTCGGCGAGATCGAGAACTGGTACGGCTACTACGGACGTATGGACACGTCCACCGGCGACCCGGTATTCGGCGGATTGCTCGATCTGGTGGCACCTGGTCGCATTGTGAATATGGGCGGTGCACCTCTGTCGTTCCCGTGTTTGAGCCGGGCGTATCACTTGGTCACGGCCAACAACGGTAGGCCCACTGTCATCATGAGCAATGCGCGTTCGCTGGAAAGCTACGAGAACCTGTGCCGGTTGAACGGCCAGAACCTCGAATATGTGCCTTGGCGCTGGTACTGCCCGGCAACCGGCCGCTGGAATGACTGCGTGGTTCCAAGCTTCAACGGCACGCCCTGGGTAATCAACGACGAAATGAATCCGGGCGTGCAGCCTGCAGACCGCCGCATCTGGTTTATGGTGCTGGGCGACGACGGCGGGAAGGGGCATACACGCGGATTGACCAGAATTGTTCCGGCCGGAATGGAGCGCAACCCGTTCTTACTAAGGACGACCAACGGCCAGCCGGACTTTGTGAACCAGACAGTGAACATGACAAAGGACATCTGGGTGACGATGCCGGCCGGCTTGGCCTTGGGAAGCCAAGGCGCGTTGAGCCTGCTGACAAACTTCGAGCATGTGGGCGAATGCGGCCCCCTACCGGCGTAGCAACAGGTGCGAGCCCGCAATCTGCGTACTGAAATCATGACGAAGGCGGAAGAACCCGCGACCGAGACGGTTGCACGCGAAGAATCCACAGGAGTGGAAACACCTTGGCTGAAGAAAACAAGAAATGTTCCGCCTGCTCGGATCAGTTGGAGGGCCGGACTGTCAAGGCCTATCCTATAGGCAAACGACTCCCGGGAAAGTTCAACGTGTTTCCATTCAAGCCACCCACAGCGGACGAATTGGAGATCACTCACGCCTATTACACAGTCATGAAAGTGGACACGGAGCGCAACTCCGACGTGGGCATCCATTCGCGTGTTCCAACCGCCGCACCGATCCTTAGAAGCGAGGTGCGGCGGCGTTTAAATACCGGCGAAGTAGTCAGCTTGTTCGATGCTAGTGCTGTGTCGGTAAACCCTGACGGTCCAGCAGCCATGTCGAAGCAGGTTGCGCCGCCCTCGGCCGAGCAACCACAGAACATGATGGTGCCAGAGAGAATCCGACACGTCCTGTCGGGTGAAGACGTATTGATGGCGTCCCAGATCACGGCGCCGTGGCTTGAATCAGCAAGTACGCCAACTCCGAAGTTGCCGGGATTTCACATCTGGCCACATTTATTGCGCCTGCTACTGGTGCAATATAGGGCAGAATATGAAGTTGGCCCCACCATGCCATTGCTGCCGGGTTTTCATATCATTCCCGGGCTGTTGCGCGCTCTAATTGAATATTTCTTCCCGTCGGCAGAGTGGGATTCTGGCCGCCGTGTTCCCGATCCTGCCGATTGGCGCTCGCAGCCGCCCGTGAAAGAAGATTGCGATGTATTCGGGCAGGCATATGTTATTCAGCTCTGGGTTCCACTTGGCGCGAAGTTCATAAAGACCGTCAAGGGTCGGACAGTTTTCGTGCCCGACCACAAAATTGAAGACAACAAGCCTGCGACTGCCATGACGAGCGAGGGAACCACTGCACATATCATCGAGGCGGAGCTCAACCGCCACCTGAAAGCGGGCGATGACTCCCCGGATCAAGCGGCCGAGGTCGAGGCCGATGAAACGCGAGGCGCGGCCAATGAGTGGCTTGGACGAACAGGGAGAGTTCCCTCGGCTGTGCTTGAGGGGTTAAAGGGGCGCTCACCCTGGGACCAACTCGTCAATTCAATACGAGAAGCGCTTAGACGTTGGCCCGGCATTACCTTGAAGGAAGACCCGTGCAGTGATGAGAATTGCAACGCCCCGGAAGTGTGCTTCGGTCAGATACTAATGAATTACTTTCGAGTAATCGAACTGCGTTGGCAGTGGAACGTATTGGATGTTCGAAGGACGAAAAATGGCATGGATGGCGGGCGTCCTGTTGTGGTCGTGGACTTTGATCTGTACGTTCGCTGGTGGGCGCGAGTAGAGACAGAGTTCCTGTTCAAGTGCGTGTGTGTTGATCCGCAACAAGATCCGGCAACACCCCCGGAAGGCGACGGGACGGGCACGGAGCCCGCAGACGCCCCCGATTTGCCAGGGCCAATTCCTGTTCCCGGACCTGGGGAAGAGCCCGGAAACGAGCCGGGTAAACCCGGACCATTGCCGGGCCCTCCCACCTTTGGCGCCAATTCAGCTCTAGCGGGCTTGGGCTTATGAAAAGCATACGCTTCCCAGGCGAGGTGTTCGTGCGCGCTCCTAGCAAATGTATTGCTGGAGCGGCCATGCGGATTTCGCGGGACCGGGTTCCCCTGCTCGCTATCGCCGTGGTCATGCTGTTTTCCGCTTCCGTCGAGTCGGAGAAGCTGTCAAGCGCCGAATGGCCGACGGCTGGGTCACGGGAGAAGGCCGGGCATGTCGTTTCGCCCGCGGGAGGCTACCCTCTGCGGATCGACGGTCAGGACATCGGTTCGGTGCGAGAGAACCAGTTACATGGGCGAGTTGTACTAATGAATCCCACGCCCGCCCTGATTGAAATGATCGCGTCGAAGCCGGGCGTAACCAGCATTGAAATGAGGGCTCAGGGAACCCTTACGGAAGTGAACGTTGCCAGTATTTCCCTCGATCGATCACCGCCCGACTGGACACTGCTTGGCTTCGAAGATGAACGCGTGCTTCTAGCCATGCTCAATCTTGTGGCTCGGTTTGAACAAAGTTGCCGGCTTACAATCGGCGGGCCGATTACATTTCAGCAGGCGCTCGGGGCGATAAGGGGATCGCGAGTAAGCAGTATGCGCTGGATGTATTCATCACATATTCCGAGTATCGAGTCAGCCCTCCCGAATCAAATTGAAGTGGGCGATCACCAACTTGAAGTGCTAGAATATGGTGGCATGGGGTCACCATCTGATCTGAATATTATTCTTACTCTTCCAAGCCTGGTCTCTCTGGATATGTCACGGTGTGTTGTTTCGCAAGAGTGGGCGCCCGAGTCCTGCGATGGTACGTATAAAGTGGATGAACTCACACTTCCAACGGGAACGAAACTTTCACAACGAGTGTTGTCGTTTCTCAAGCGCTTCGACGAATTGCGATCTTTGAGCTTGACCAATAGTGATCTTGATGGCCGATTGGCCGAGGTGGCGTCCATTTCATCCATCACGGACCTTTCAATCAAGAGTTGCAGTGGGTATGACACGCGTGATCTTGAAACGCTGTTTGAAACATTGAAGTTGCGCAAAATGGAAGTGGGGCCTTCTGGGTCTCTACTCGGAGGCTTCCGAAAGGTCGTGCCGGTCCTCGACGCGAGCGTGCTGAAGTCAGCTTTAAAACAACCGCAACTTGAAGAACTCTTACTCAATACACCTATTAATGGAGACATTACGCTCGGGTTTACGCCGCGTTGCGACGCTCTGGTCTCACTTACGCTAGCACACGTGGTGGATAGTGCTTTTCTCAAAACGCTCGGATTAAAGGCTTCACTCAGCGCGCTCAATGTAATCGTTGCTAAGGCCGAGTGTCTCCAATACATTATCGCCAACATGCCGAATCTACGGGACGCCCGCATTACCATTGGAGGACAGGCAAGTCCACATGGTGAAATTGCCCGGTTGAGCGAATTGAAGTCTCTCTCCTCGCTGTTCCTGCGTGGCGATTTTAGCAATGCCGGGGATGACCTGGCTGCAATCGCAGCAATTCCGTCACTCTGCAGCCTGCGCTTGTACTCGACGCTGCCGGCGACGTTGCCCGCGAATATCGACTGGGGCCATGCACTGCAGGTGATAAGCATGTCAAAGTATATATGTGGCGATAGTCTCAAAGAGTTGATTGAACGGGATCAACTATTAAGTATAACTCTCGTGAGCGTGGGAACAGAGGATGAATCATTATACGACTTGCTGGCAAAGACACACATGATTCGACACCTGCGACTCTATGGGACATCCGATAACGCTGCTATCGCAGCGCGAGCGTTGAAATCCCGGCTTTCATGGGCCGACGTGCACGTAGCGTGAGCGGCGGCGACGCCTTCCCCTGGTACTTCAAGGCGGCGGGCTGCGGCAAGCTGATCGGCACGCGCACCTGGGGCGGGCTGATCGGCTACACCGGCGTGCCTTCGCTGATCGATGGCGGCACGGTGATCGCGCCGACCTTCGGCATCTACGACACCAAGGGTGAGTGGGTGATCGAGGGCTACGGCGTTGACCCGGACATCGAAGTGATCGCGCACCCGACCAAGGTCGCACGCGGCGAAGACCCGGAGCTGGACCGCGCGGTGGAGGAGCTGCTCAAGGAGCTGAAGGACAACCCGCCCCAGGTGCCGGCCAAGCCTAAGTACCCGGACCGGTCGAAGTAGCGCCAGTGGCACGCGACAGTGGCATTCGCGTCCCGCGAATGAGTACCACGCGCCTCTGGCGCGTGACAGCGGCCGGAGGCCGCTGATACTCATCTCCTGGAAGGCGATGCCACTTGCATGCTATGGCTGTTCGAGGAACTTGAGGCTGGCGTAGCGGATGTTGGCGTCGAGCTGTTCCGGGATCCACTTGTCGTTGGTCCAGACCAGGCGCACGGTGTGCGCGCCGCTGAGCTTGCCGAGGCTGATCCGTGCGGTGCGCTCGTTGAGGCTGTCGGCGAGGATCACCAGCTTGCCCTTCTTCACGCCGTCCACGTACACGTCCACTTCGAACTGGTAGTCGTTGTCCACGATGCCGTGGTTGGTGCAGCCCAGTACCATGTCGAAGCTGCCGCCCTCTTCGCCTGCTTCGGGCGCGTCGCCGAAGTCCTGCTCGTACTCGATCCAGTGGTGCGACCAGGCCGTGTAGATGCCCGGGTCTTCTGGCTTGGCGTCCTTGAACCAGCGGTCGCTCTGTTCCATACCCGTGTAATCGCGCGGGCGCACCTCCAGCTTGCGGCCGGGGCTGAGCTCGATCTGCAGCTCGCCCTCGGCCTGCGTAGCCACCGGGTCGTTGAGCGTCTTGGGGAAGTAGCCGAGCTTCTCGAGCGTGATCGACTTGATGGCGTACTCCCACTCCAGCAGGAAGTGGCCGTCGGTCGAGGTCAGCTGGGTGAAAGCCTCCGGCATGGGTTTGCCGGCGTTCTTGCCCCAGGGGTGCAGGCCAATCACCTTGATGCTCAGTTCGGTCAGCGGCACCTGCGTCAGCTTGTCGGTCACGTACATCTGGATGCGCGGGCGGCGCAGAGCCAGGATGATGCGCACATCCGGGTCGCCGGGGCTGACGGGCGCCACCTGCGTCTCCACGAAGTCGGCGTGGGTGCAGCGCAGGGCGCTGGTCTTCTCGGGCGGGTCCTCGAAGTAGAACCAGCCGGCGGCGTCCGTGAGCGCAGACTGCGAGATCACATCGCCAATTGTGGACACCACGGCGCCCGCCACCGCAGCGCCCTCGGCATCGAGCACCTGTCCGCCGATGGGCGTGAGCGCGTCGTTCTCGAACACCAGCCTGTCGAAGGGCGCCGGCAGTTCGCCGCCGCCGCTCTTGCTGGACACCATGCCCGCGCGCGCCGGGCGGCGTGTCTGCACGATCTGGCCGCCGCTCAGCAGGCTGACGTAGGGCTCGTCACGGCCGTCCCAGGTGCCGGTCAGTATTGCGGAGCCCTTGGGCAGGCCCTCGGCGCCGGGTTTGGGGTCGTCCTTGGCAACGGCAAAGGCCGGGAAGTAGCTGAGTGTGGCGGCGCGCTTGGCCGTGTGCCAGCGTTGCGGGTTGAGCTCGCCCGTTGAGACGATGCTGAGCTCGCCATCGAACTGGCGCGCGTCGGTGTCCAGCGTGTAGGGCGTCTCGGGCGCCCAGAAGATGCCGAACTCGTTCTGCTTGCCGACTTCCAGCACGTCGATGGGCATGGCCGCCACGATTCTGTACGACTCATAGCTGATCGCCAGCGCCACCGGCGGGTAGTTGAGCGGCGCCAGCTTGCTGGCGGGGATCTCGCCGCTGAAGAAGCCGTTATCGTCCGTTGTGAACTCGGTGATCACTGGCAGCAGCGGCCCGCCCGCCACGCCATCGAGCGGGAAGAAGCTGATCAAGCCCACAGTTGCCTTGGCCAAACCTTCGCGCGCCTCCTGGCTCATGATCTTGCCGTGTACGGGCGTGGGCGTCATCTCGGGCGGCGTGAACCCCTCGGCATACCACTGTTCTTCCCACTCGTCCTGCCTGGTGGACTTTGACAGATCCTGCTCGCTCACGTTGCCCGATGTGCTGCCCGGCGAGCGCCGAAGCTTCTCGGCCAGGGCGGGCCGGCCGGTGGCCTGGCGGCGCTGCTCTTCGCGCTGGGCGGGCGTCAGCTCGCGACCTGGCCGGGGCTGCCGCGGAGTGCCCGATACGGGGTTGCTTGCGCCGCCGCCGGGGGTTGAAGCGTCGCCGGGGTTTGCGCGGCCGGCGGGATCACTGCCGCCTTCGCGGGTCTGGCCCGTCCCGGCGGCTTCGGCTTCCTGCCGCGGTTGGTCGCCCATGCTGAGGGGCGCGTCCGCCGAGGTGGGGGAGGGTTGGCGGGGCGAGCCCGGTTCACCATCCAGGGGCGCGGGCGCCCGCGGCGCAGCACCGGTCATCGCGGGGCTCTCGGCCGGGCTCAGGTTCGGGTCGCCGCCGACCATGAACCACGCGGCCGCGCTGCCAAGCAGCAGCAGGACCAGCAGCAGTATCAGCAGGTGGCGATGGTTCAAACCTGTCCTCCGGCAGCCATTGTGATGAAGATCGGCGGCCCGGGCAAGCAAACTTGGAGACATCTGAAACGAACCGGGGACGCTCGCGCGTCCCCGGCTGCAGTGTGCTGTGTCAGACCAAGCTACTTCGCTGCCACCTCGAGGTCGGCGGCGACGTCGGCCGTGACTTCGGCGCCTTCGTAGGCGTCGTGTACGTTGATCTTGGTCTGCTTGCGCTTCTCCTGCTTGACCATGTTGATGGCGCCGCCTTCGCCGAGCACCTTGCCGGTCAGGTTCTTCTCGTCGAACATGTAGTTGAACTTCACGTCGCGGGCCACCACCTTGTCGGCGTACTCGCGCAGGTGGATGAAATAGGCCAGGTAGTTGAAGGTCTGCATGATCGCCGCGGGCTGATACTTCAGCGTGCCCCACAGCATCTTGAGCGCGAAGTTGCGCTTTTCGCGGCCTCCGGCGAAGTAGTACTTCAGGATCAGCAGCGTGGCCAGCAGCAGCTGCGGGCGCGGGCGGCCCAGCGGCTTCTGGATCCACTTGCGGTGCGGGTCGTCCACCGGGTTCTTGTCGCTTTCCTTCTTGCCGGGGTAGGGCGGCACGATGCGCTTGGGGCCCCACTGCTTCACGTTGTTGAGCCAGCGCTCGCCGATGGCGTCCCAGGTGTAGGAGCGGATGAACAGGTCGCGATAGCCGGTGACCAGCTCGTCGTACGTCATGTTCTTGGGCTCGATGTTGGTGACGCTGAGCGTGTTGTTACCCTGCGCCGCGCTGCGCAGGCGCCCTTCCCTCTCAACCCGCTCATAGAGCGGCGTGCGCGGGATCGCCTGCAGGATGCCCAGCATCGCGATCGGCACGCCCGCAAGCTGCAGGAAGGTGTACTGGTCGTCAAACACTCCCACGTCGTCGTTGTCGAAGCCCACGATCATGCCGGCCGAGATCACCATGCCGTAGCTCTGGATGATGCGGATCGCGTCCAGCAGCGGCGTGGCGGCGTTCTGGAACTTCTTGGTTTCCTTCAGCGTGTCGCTGCGCGGGCTCTCGATGCCCAGGAACGCTTCAATCACGTTCGCCCAGCGCAGCAGCTCGAGCAGCTCGACGTCGCGGGCGGCGTCCACGCTCATCTCGATGTAGAAGCTGAGCGGGTACTTGCGGGCGCGGTTCCAGTCGCCGACCGCCTTCAGCATCTGTTTGGCGTAGATGCGGTCGCCCACCAGGTTGTCGTCGGCGATCGTCACGAAATCGACGCCGGCGTCCGCCCACTGCTGCAGCTCCTTGATCACGTTCTCGATCGGCTTGCTGCGCACCTTGCGGCCGTAAGTGACGATGATGTCGCAGAACTCGCAGTTGAAGGGGCAGCCGCGCGTTGTCTGGATGCAGCCGACGCGATATGCCTCGGTCTTCAGCAGGTCGACGCGGGGCGGCGGGGTGTCGCGCAGGTCGACCTTGTCTTCCTGCACGTAGTTGTCCTTGTGCTCGCCCTTTTCCCAGTCCTGCAGGAACTGCTTCCAGGTGTATTCGCCTTCGCCCTCGAACAGCACGTCGCAGTGGGGGCGGCAACGGCCGGGCAGCACGTTGCAGATCGGCCCGCCCATGCAGACCATGTAGCCGCGACGCCGGAACTCGTCGGCCACCTCGAACAGGCGCTGCTCCTGGATGGCCATGCTGGACAGCACGATCAGGTCGGCGTTGATCTCGAAGTCGAGGTCTTCGACGTTTTCGTCGACGATCACGACGTCGTATTCGGGCGGGGTGAGCGCGGCCAGTGTGGCCAGGCCCAGCGGCGGCATCACGGTCTTGAACCCGCCGATTTCCTTGATGAAGCCGAAGCTCCAGAACGAGGGCGGGAACTTCGGGTGCACCATCGCGATGCGCTTGCGGCGCTGCGGCTGGACGGCGGCTTCAACCATGGAACAACCTCTTTCCTTTTAACCCGTAAACTCATGCCCGGTCGAAAACGGAAGCGAAGATGTTACCCACATCGCCCCCGGGTGTGTGCATAATTCCGGAATGGATAAGCACAGCAAGTACCGGCTGTTTGCGCAAGTGCGTTCAGGGCGAACGCTGATTCTCCGCTGCGCCCGATAAGTTTCCCTGCAGAGCGCGCTTGTCGCGTGTCGAACAGACGTGGGCCCCGCCGGGGCATACTCGACCTTTCGCGCGCCGGGCAGGTGGCGCGTCCCTGATAACGGCAGCCAATTGCCGGGAGGATCCTGAATGACCGACAAAAAGAGCTTCGTGGCCGAGCAGCTGAAGGCCAACCCCGAGATCAACCAGCTGGAGCTTTCGCGCAAGGTGCGTGAGACCTACGGCAAAGGGCTCAGCTTCGTGCACGTGCGCCAGCTGCGCGACGCCTTCGCCAAGGGCAGCTTCGACCGCGTGTGGCAGGAGTTGTTCGGCCTGGAGGAAGAAGTCGAACAGCGCGCGCCCGCGCGCGTCAAGAAGAGCCGTGGCGAACGCCGACGCAAGACGCAATTGCGCGGCCGCCGCGACCTGGACCGCGACAAGATCGTGATGCGCGACTTCAGCAACCACGTGGTGGTGTACCGCACCCACGACGGCACGATGCACAGCCAGGCCTTCAAGTCGCGCGACCGCGCCGAGCGCATGGTGAACGATCTGCTGAGCGAAGGCGTGCCGGCCAGCGAGATCGGCTACTTCAGGCGCAACGAGATCCAGGCCAGGGTAGTTCTGTAGCACCGGGGTAAAGCAGAAGCCCCCGCGTATCGCGGGGGCTTCTTTCATTTGCGGCTACTTCTCGTCTTCGCGGGGGCCGGGGAACCAGGGGTCGTCCTCCGGGAGGCGGGGACCGACGCCCTTGGGCTTGGACGAGCCGCCTTCGCGCCAGCTTTCGGCGGCGGGCACGGGCTCGCCCTTTTCGTTCAGCTCAAGCGCCTGCTTGAGCGCGTCGGCCGAAAGCCAGCCGATCTGGGTGTCGGCGTACAGCACCACATGACCACCCAGGGTGTCGGGCTGTTCCTGGTAGGCGACGATGAAACCGGTCTTGTAGTCGCTGAGCCAGGCCTTGATGTCGCCCTTGGCCAGCACGACCGAGCGGAAGGCTTCCTTCTCGTTGGCCTCGATCATGGCTGCCGCGTCCTTGTTGACCCACTCAGGCAGGTTGCCCTGGCTGTCGCGCACCACCTGGTCAAGCGTGGTCCAGCCCAGCTTGTCGAGATCGCCCTTCCAGCGGGCGTCGAAGGGCAGTTGCAGGGCGCCGGCGCGGATCTCGCCTGCCTTGAGCATTGCCTCGAGGTCAACGGGCTTGTCGTTGTCGGAGCGGCTGTGCAGCGCGCCGGAGAGCGCGCGCAGGTTGTCCTCGGAGTAGTTGTAGGCGTTGCGCGTTGCGCTGGCCCCGCCGAACAGCGAGGCGTCTCCGTCCAGGAACTGGCCGAAGTCGGGCAGGCCGGCGACGCGGATCGCCAGCTCGACGCCGTCCTTGTACTCCTTGAGGCGCAGGGCCACGGTCAGGTCCGTGGTGAAGCTGGTGGGGCTCTTGTCCAGCGGCGGCTGGGCATAGCGGTCGAGGCGTTTGGAGAGGTCTTCATTGAGGCGGTTGGTGATGCGCGAAGCGGCGCCGAAATCGAACTCGATGAATTTCGAGCCGTCCTTCACGAAGGAGGCGTTGCCGCTGGTGGTGCCTGAGGCGGCGTCGCTCATGGCCTTCAGGCGTGCGATCACCGGCTGGGTGGCGTCATCCTCGACCACGCCCAGTGCCACCACGACCAGCAGCGCGTCGTCTGTGAACGCGTAGCCGAAGGGCTGCTCGCTGCTGACCTCGAAGGCCTTGCCCTGGTAATCCACCCGGGTGAAGCCGCGGAAGGCGCCCTGCGAGTCCTTTTCACGGGCGTTGGCCAGTATCGCCTTGGCCTTGGCCACGTCCTTCAAGCCGATCGCGATGCCGATGTCGCCCGAGGCGAACAGCGTGTCCATGCCGGATCTGCCGTGGGCGCGGGCGCGCTCGGTGTTCGGCGAAACGAACAGGACCACCTCGCTGCCCAGCACCCCCAGCAGCTCGTCGGTGCTGGTGCCGTACTCGACCAGCATTTCTTCCAGCTCGCTGAGTGCCCGGTCGATCTGGCTTTCGCGTTCGTCGCCCTCTTCATCTCCCATGTCCTGCAGCGACTTCAGCAGCTCGAGCGGCTTCATGCTGCGGGGCTCCATGCCGCCTTCTTCGGGGGGCATTTCCTCCGGCGGGCGGCTGCCGCCGCGCAGTCCCTGCTGGATTTCATTGGCCCACTTCTCGACGTCGTGGCCCAGCTCCTTCAGGTTGTTGAAGGTGGTCTTCGCGTCGCCGAGCTGCAGGCCGGCCTTGAGCATGGCGCCCTCGGGCACGTACTTGAGCAGCTTGAACTCGCTGGGGGCGATTGCCAGCTTCTCAAGCAGGCGGGTCTGGCGACGGGTCTTGAACGAGGCCGCGACCGTGATGCCGCGGGCGGCATCTTCATAGTCGAGGTCGAACACCACGTACTTGTACTCGCGGAACTGCAGCCACTTGTCGATTTCCTGGTAAATGCCTTCGGCGTCAACCCCGACCTGCTCTTCACTGGGCAGCACGCGCTCGATGGCGTTCTGGATTTCGCGCCCGATCACGAACACCGACAGGTCGTGGGGCTTGCGCACTTTCGTCCATTCCGCGAACTCTTCACGGCCGGAAAGAGACTCGCTGTAGTCGCCGCTGGAGAGGCGGTCGATGGCCTCGCGGATGGTGGTCTCGAAGTTGGAGATCATCATGCCGTTGGGCGTGCTGGCGATGTAGTAGCGGTCCATGCCGTACAGGTTGTCGCCCAGCGCGTTGCGGGGGCGCTCTTCATCCGGGTCCTCGGGCTGCTCTTCCTGGGGGACACGGTAGAGGTAGTACTTGATATCCTTGTAGTCCTTGGTTTCCGCCAGGAAGTCTTTCAAGAACTCGGGCTGCGGGTTGATGGTCTCGCCCTGCCGCGTGTACAGCCACACCAGGTACTTCGGGCCGTCGAGCGTGACGTCAACCAGAGCGATCTCCACGCGCTGCACGGCCTCGTAGCTGCCGAAGACGTAGTCGAACACGGCCTGGTCGCGCTGGGCCTCTTCCGAGTCGGGGTCCTGCTCGTGCTGCTTGCGCATCATGCTTTCTGCGAAGCTGCGCAGCTTCCAGCCGCCCTTGGTGTCGCGCCCGAACAGGCGGTAGAGGGCGTCCGGCTTGTCGCTGATCATGTAGGCGATGGTGCCGGTGCGGGGCGCCAGGTCGCCGGGCCCGGGGGCCTGCTGCGCCGCCAGCGCCGAGGCGCACAGCGTGAGGGTTGCCAGTACTGCGAGTCGAATTCGAGTCATGCCTGTCTCCGTGATAGTCAGCCCGCTGTGGGTCTCTTGGGTCAGTCTTTCTTTGCGCCGTTGTTGGCGTTGAGGATTGCTTCCGTCTCTTTCATCAGGTCCGCTTCTTCGACCTTGGCGATCGCCACGTCGCCTTCGTCGTCGATGATGGCGACGTCAACCCGGGTGTCCTCTTCTTCCCAGTACTCGCTCGCGCGTTTGCGGCGCGGGTCCGGGTTGCTGTGCAGGGGCTTGAGCGCTTCGCGGTACCAGTCGCCATCGGGCGGCAGCGGCTTGCCGGCCTTGGCCAGCTCGAGCGCCTTCTTCAGGCCGTCAGGGGTCAGCTCCACGACGTGGCTGTTCCAGAGCACGGCCAGATGGTTGCCGCGCAGGCCGGGCTGGGCCTGGTAGGCGCACAGGATGGGCTCGCGGATGTTGACGTCCGCGGGCACGGGCGCCAGCGCGTAGTGGCGTGTCTTGCCGTCATCGGCGTCGAAGCCGTAGGGGTCAACGCCCCATTCTTCGCGCTCCAACTGGCCGGATTCGATCAGTTGTTTTACCTCCGTGGCGGGCTTGCCCTTGATGGCGAGGTGCGTGCGCGCCGCTTCACGCACGCGCACGAAGTCGTCGCGCACCTGCTGGTTGCGCCCGACGTCGCGGTAGTGCAGCCCCATGCCGCGCATCTGCCGGCGGTCAGGCCAGCCGGCGGCGGCCAGGCGCACGCTGATGCCGTTGTCGCTGCTGCGGGCGCTGCCCAGCACGATGGTGTTCCTGAAGAAGTCGGACAGGAAGGGGATGGGGTCGTCGTCTTTCTCGGTGTCGTCGCGCTCGAACTTGTCGTCGACTTCGTCTTCGTACCAGAAGCGGGTGATGGTGAAGGCGTTTGACAGGATCCGCAGCAGCGCGCCGAAGTTCAGGTACATGTGGGTGCTGCCGGCATCCCACAGCAGGCCCTTGGCTGCCTGCCACGAGGCCAGGGTCTTCAGGTTGCCCGCCTGGTAACGCGCGGCGACGATGCGCTTGACGGCGCCGGGCATGCCGATCACCAGCACGCCGCTTTCGCCTTTGCCGTTCAATTCGCTGTCCATGAAGGCATAGGCCACGTTGCCCGCTTCATCCTGGTGGATCTCGACGCCGTGCAGCATCAACACCGGCGTGATCTCGCCTTCCATGTAGCGGAACGGCGCGCCGAGCTTTGAGCCCAGCAGCTTCGCGTAGAAGAACTCCTCGGCCTGCCTGCGGTTCTTCAGGCCCAGGATGCCCGCGACCTCCACGGGCACGTTGTCGCTCTGCTCCGGCGTGCCGCGCGGCAGCACCACGAAGGCCTGCCCCACGCCGAGCTGCGCCAGCGCGCCATCCAGCGAGGCCTTGTCGTCCTCGATCTCCTTCTCGATGCCCTGCCAGCCGTCCACCAGCGCCTGCTGGCCGGCGGCCTTGGCGCGCTCGAAGAAGAATTCGCGCACGTCCCGGTACATGCCGCTGACGTCGTCTACGCAATCCGTGATCGCGAACATGGCGTCGCCGGGTATGAACTCGGTGAGCGGCATGGCCTTGGGCTCGATGCGCACGGTCTCGAACCATCCCGGCGGGTTGTGGAACACCAGGTTGGCGTCCATGCGCAGCGTCAGCGCCTTTTCATCGAGCCAGAAGCCGGCGGCGAAACTCTTGAACTGTTCGTACTGCAGCAGGCCGAAGAAGAACTGCACCTGCTGGTTGTTGCCGCCCATGTAATACTGAAGGATCTCCTGCAGCGGGCCGGAGCTGCCCTTGTCGCCGGCCAGGCGCTCCATGGTGTTGATCACGGCCTGCACGTTCACGAAGAACACCGCCTGCGGCTTGTCGAAGTCGGCCACGGCCTCGCGGTAGCGCGCGTTGCCGAGCAGGGTGTCGAAGGGGTCGTCGGGGAAGGCCAGGAAGTCGATGGAGTCTTTCACCGCGTTGTCGCTGGTGGCGATCACCAGGTAGCGGTTGTTGAAAATCGCCACCCACAGCGACTCGTTGCTCAGCCAGCTGCCGAGCGGGTTCAGGTCGGCGCTGAAGTCGTCGCGCGGCGTTGAGGCCGGCAGGGGCAACTCCAGCTCATAGATCGGCGTGCCGTCGTAGTCCTGCACGTCCGGCACGGTGACCATGCCCGCGGCGTGGGCCGACTTCAGGGCGCGGGCCAGGGCGCCCAGGTGCTGGTGATCGACCACAACCTGGAACTTCGGCCCGCTTACGCCGACGTCCAGCAGCCCGAAGGCCGAGCCGCGCACGCCACGGGTCAGCTCGGCGATTTCTTCGTCGCTGAGTTCAAGCTCGAGGCGGTCGCGGGCGATTTCACCCAGGTCCGGAAGCTTCAGGTCGTTTTCAAGGCCGGCAAACATCTCCTGCGGATTGAGGGCGTCGAAGTAGTCGCTGGTGTCCGCGCGCAGGTACACCATGGTGGTGCTGGGGAACGCCACGGCGAGGTCGACGGGCTTCTTCTCTTCGTCCTGCGCATAGGCCGGGGCGGCCATTAACAGAAGAAGGAAAACTGCGATTGCTGTGCGCATATGCCCTCCCGTAGGGGCGCCCATTCTAGGTGACTTTGCACCCGAATGCTAACACTGCCTGATACGCGAACCGCCGTGTTTTTCGGAGACCGAACCGTACCCCGTGGCCGGGCCGGCCATGTTACGCCAGGCTTGCCCGCACCACGCGGATGATGGCTTGTCGGGCTGCTTTCCACTCGCGTGCCGGCCTGGCCGCGAAGCCCTGGTTCAGCTCCAGCTCAAAGCCCGCGTAGCGCGTCGCCGGCAGCTCGCGGCGCAGCCAGCTGGTCACGCCGTCGCTCATGCCCCGGTACGGGTAGTTGCGGCGGACGCGCATGCCCGGAAGTGCAGCCCGAAGGGCCGTGTGCCAGGCGTCGGCCGTGCGCTTTTCCTGCCTGCGGCTCGGGTCGTAAAGCAGGCCGATTTCCGCGTTGCGCACTTCGCCGCGCAGCTCGGGCGTGAAGCTGTGGCAGGAAACGTGCAGCAGCTTCCCGCGTTTTGCCAGCCGCTGCGCATCGGCCAGCACGGCCGCGCGCCACTCACGGTGGAACTCGAGCAGTTGCCCGCGTGCGGCGTCAGGCGTGAAGGACGAGAACGCGGCCTTCGACTTCTCGCGCCTGTTCAGGTCGATCAGCAGCCGGGTGAACCTGCCCTCATGCAGCGGCGCGTCGCACGCAGCCGCCAGCTCGCGCGCGAGCAGCGCGGCACCCGGGTCCCAGGCGCGGTGGGTGTGCAGCACGTCGGACTGCCCGCGAAACGCCGCGCCGTGGCGGCCTACCGCGTTGCTGGCGTGCTCGCAGGTCACCAGCAGGGTGTCAAATCGCGGCGGGGTCAAACAGTTCCCCTTCGCGCAGGCAGCGCGCGAGTTCGAAGTACACGGCCTGCAGCCTCTCGCGTGACGGGTCCGTGCCGGTCGCGCTGCGGATGCGGGTTGCCAGCGTGCCCTTGCCGCGGATGTGTTCAAGCGTCCCGCGCCAGCGTTTGCGCGCTTTGCCGCCCGCGGGCATGGTGCTGTCGATCAGGCTGTCCCACACCTCGCCGACAGTTGCGCTTTCGGCATTCACGCCCAGGCCGCGCAGGTAATCGCGATCATGGATCACGGTGTCTTCGCCGGTCACGCACACGCGCTGGAACAACTCGGAAAGCGGGTCCACGCCGACCGCCTGCAACTGTTCCAGCGTCAGCCAGCGTTCTTCCGCAAGGGCCTGCAGCGCGGACTTGATGGCGGCCGCGATGGCGATGTCGGCCTCCGGGCATTCCTGGATGTCGAGCACGCGGATCTCAACGGCCATGCGGTCGAAGCGCGCGATGGCGCCGCGCGCGTTGGCGTACTCGCCCTCCAGGTTGCCTTCCGGGTCGTGGGGTGCGGTGTCGGCCCAGATCTTGTGCAGGATCTCGCGGTAGTACTCGTCCTTGGTGTACCAGTTCTCCGGGATCACCTTGCCGGTCGCGCTGGGTATGCGCGCGCTGTTCTGCGCGTACTGCACCAGGCGATAGTCCAGCGCCGGCGCCAGCTTGCCGTCGGCCACCGGCGAACTGGCCGCCAGCCCCGGCAGGATCGGCAGCAGGTAGCGCACGGCCGCGTGCAGGCGGCCGAATTCTTCATCATCGGCAAATGGCAGGTTGATGTGGGTCGATTGCAGATTGGACCAGCCGTGACCGCGGCAGTCGAAGATGCGGTTGTAGGTCTCGTAGACGGCGTTGTACTCGTGGGGCCAGATCTTCGTCTCGGTCATCGGGTCGAAGAAGGGGTGCATGCCCCCGGGCAGCAGGCAGGCGTCGTGGGCCTCCAGCCGCTTGTTCACGTCGGCCACCTCGGCCTGGAACATCTGCGGCAGCGTCTCCAGCTCGGGCGCGGGGCCGTTGGTCTTGAGCTCGACCACGTGCAGCACCAGCTCGTTGGACCATGCGGCCGGACCGTGCTCGTAGTCGGCGGTGTAGTCGCCGGTGACGGATTTCAGCAGTTCGTCGGCGATCGGGCGCACCGCCAAAGACTTGCGGTCCACGATCATGTACTCGAGTTCGATACCGTAGCCCTGCCATAGGTGCAGCGTCATGGGCAGCCTCCGGCCGCGATATCGGACAGAAAGTCGGTGGGGCACACGGAGACACGGAGCCACAAAGACTTGTCATCACAGTCCTTTGTGGCTCCGTGCCTTCGTGTGAAATCGCGGCGGTTCGTCAATCCAAAATCCAAAATCCACAATCCAAAATTCACAATCCCGTTCCGTTGCGCTTGGCCTCGATGCGCTGCAGGAACACCTGCGCGATGGTGCGCCAGAGTTCTTCCTTCAACACGGCGTCTTCGTAGCCGGCGTCGAGGTTGGGGTTGTCGTTCACTTCAATCACGTGCGGCTTGCCGTCGACTTCTTTCAGGTCCACGCCATAGAGGCCTCGGCCGATCAGTTTGGTGGACTTTACCGCCACCTCGACCACCTTGTGCGGCGCCTCGCTGATGGGCAGCGTGTCTACTTTTCCGAAGCGTGATTCACCGTCGCCGTGCTTGGCGATCTGCCAGTGCTTTTTCGCCATGTGGTAACGGCAGGCGTAGAGCGGTTTTCCGTCGAGCACCCCGATGCGCCAGTCGTACTCGGTGGGCATCCATTCCTGCGCCAGCACGAGGTCTGAGTCCTCCAGCATGCCCTCGATGGCGGTACGCAGGTCGTCCACGTCGGCGGCCTTCATCACCCCCTGGCTGAAGGCGCCGTCGGGGCGCTTCAGCACGCAGGGCAGGCCGAGGTGGATGATCACGTCATCGAGGTTTTCCTCGTGGGCGATGATGGTGCGCGGCGCGGGGATGCCCGCGTGCTCCAGCAGCTCGGCCAGGTACACCTTGTTCGTGCAGCGCAGGATGCTGAGCGGGTCGTCGATCACGACCAGGCCAAGGTTCGCCGCGCGGCGTGAGAAGCGATAGGTGTGGTGGTTCACCGCGGTGGTTTCGCGGATGAACAGCGCGTCAAACTCGGCGAGGCGGCCGTAGTCGGACTTGTCGATTACCTCGGTGTTAATGCCGAGGTCCCAGGCAGCGTCGGCGAAGCGCTTGATGGCGCGCTCGTTGGAGGGTGAGTGTTCCTCGGCCGGGTCATACAGCACTGCCAGGTCGTACTTGGGCGGCTTGCGCCGTGAGGCGCGGGGCTTGCGTGTCAGGTAGTCGGAGGCGCTCTGCTTCACGAACGGCTTGTGATTTTCGGGAACCTCGGAGTAGGGGATGGTGCCGATGTGGGCCAGCGTCCACCAGCCGCCTTCACGCACGAACTCCGCGCGCAGGAACGGCGCGGGGAACAGGTTGAACAGCATCAGCGCCAGGCGCTTGTAGCGTGCGGCCATGTTGCGCCCGAAATAGATGCTGAGCGTGAACTCGTCGCCCTTGATCGGCTTGAGGGCGCGCTGGATTTCCTCGTCCACCTCCTGGGCTTCGGCGCGTGGCATGCTGAGGCTGCGCAGGTTCATGATGGTGGCGATGTCCGGCATGGGCCGGTGCCCGCGCGCCTCGGCCAGCAGCGACACGTAGTAGCCCATGGCCTGGTAGGTGTAATAGCGGCACAGGTTGAAGACCTTGACCCCCTTGCGGTTGCTGAAACGGCGGTCGGTCAGGTAGGCCTTGGCCGAGACGATTTCAACGTCAGGGATCTGCAGGGGCCACTTGGCCGGGTTGTTCACCACGATCAGCGTGTTCATGGCTGGGGTTTCTTCGGCTCAATGATCAGAAGGTTCGCGTCATAGGTCACAATGCCCAGAAGTGTCGCCCCGATCAACCGATCAACGTCAACGCTGTAGTGCTGGTCTTCGCCGGTGATCGGGTTCTGGCGCCAGGGGTCGGCGATTTCGACCGCGCGTCCTTTCGGCGCGTAACCCACCACCACCACGAAGTGGCCCGAGGAAACACCCCGGACGTCGTCATAGTCGTCGTTCGGCCCGTGTTCGCGCGCGGTGCCGTACAGGTAGGTGGCGCTCAGCCCGGTCAGGATCGGCACGCCCTTCTTCAGGTAGCGGCGGATCAGGTTGGGCGACAGGTTCTCGTACTTTACCTTGCCGCCCAGGTCGAGGAACTCCACGTAACCGTGCGTGGCGGCGGTAAGGCGAGGGTCATTCTTGTACGCGGCCTGGCGCAGCAGTTTGTCGCGCATGTCGATCCCGCGCTGGAACCAGGTGGGATCGAAGACGTGCAGGTTGTAGGTGTAGATCGTGGCATTGAAGCCGCGCTGCAGGGCATCGAGCCCCAGCAGCACGCCCAGCGTGCCGCCCGTGGAAAGATGCTCGACCTCGTCGATCAGCTCGTTCAGCTCAACGTTCAGGCCGTAATAGCCGTACACCGCGTGCAGGCAGGTCACGCCGCAGGTCTGGTCATCCGGTTGGGGAAGAATCTCAAGCTCGAGGGTGCGGCCCATGCCCGAGATATTGAGATGCGGCGGGCGGGCGCGCAAGCGGGGCGAAACCGGTTGCGCGCCATGGCGGCGTATGGTTCTCTCGAGCCATGGACAAGATCATCGAAGGCATCAAGCGCTTCCGGCGCGAGACCTACCCGCAACTCAAGCCGTTGTATGACGACCTGGTCAAAAGCGGCCAGAAACCACACGCGCTGGTGATCGGCTGCAGCGACTCGCGCATCGCGTTCGAGACCCTGACCGGCTGCGGCCCCGGCGAGCTGTTCATCGTGCGCAACGCCGGCAACATCATCCCCCAGTACGGCAAGTACATGGGCGGCGTGACGGCCAGCATCGAGTTCGCGATCAGCCGCCTGCCCATCCGCGACGTGATCGTGTGCGGACACACCTACTGCGGCGCCATGGCGGCCCTGCTGCGGCCGGAAGGTACGGAAGACATGCCGGCGGTGCAGAAGTGGGTCAGTTACGCGCGGCAGGCCAAGCGGCGCATCGGCAAGGAGCACACGGCGGTGTTCGACAACCACCTGCGCGAGGCGGTGGCCGAAAACGTGAAGCTGCAGCTGGAACACCTGCGCACCTACCCGTGCATCCAGAAGAAGATGGACGCCGGCAGCATCCGCATGCACGGCTGGGTGTACGAAATCGAAAACGGCGACGTGGTCGAGTACGACGAAGGCGGCCAGCGCTGGATGTCGCTCACGGAGCCCAACGAGCCAGAACGCGACGTAAGCGGCCGGTACCGGCCGGTGGAATGAGGTCTGATCGGCCGAATCCCTTGCACAACTATGTTGAACTTACGGTACAATCACCTGCAAGGAGACTGACATGCCGCAGATGAAGTCGCCAAACGAAGAGCTACTCAACGCGCTTGAGAATATGAAGACGCGTCGGAAAGTTTCGTTGGAAGAAGTGCTGGCATGGGAAAAGGCGCACGAGTTGCTTCGGGACGCCATCAAAAACGAATTCCTGAGTGACGCCATTTCGCAAGGGCTGCTTGAAGTGGTCGAGGACAAAGGCGAACAAGGCGAAGATCACTTTTATGGAAACTACACTGCGTACTCCCTGAAGTTGAAGGCTCCGAATGGCACGAGCATCTACGTTCGGCCGCTTGGAAAGCTGACAGCTGAGTCAAAGCCTCGTGTAGGTGTCTGGACGGCAGAGGGCGGCTTCAACCTTTGGTGGAACGGGGAGCGAAATTGGACTATCGAACCGCTGGACTCCGTAGAGTCTGATGAGTCAAAGTCCATTCCGCTGACAAGGGAGCTGTTTCTCCAGAAACTGGTTCAGGTGCTTGGCGCATGAAACGCCAACTGCGGCCGGAGTTTCGCCCACGGGCAATCCGTCAATTCTTCGTCGACACCCGAAGCTTGATAGCGCGTCACACAGAAGCGCAGAAGGCGGGCAGCACGAAGGAACTCGCGAGACAGTCCTATCTGGCCTTGTTTGCCAGCTTCGAAGGAACGCTCCGCCGGGAGTTCGACCACCAGGTGCATAACGGAGAGGGCGCCCTCGGGGACAGGTGTCGAGCTGTGCGCCAGAGGTATCAGACCGATTGGATCAAGCTCGATGAGATTCTTGACTGCTGGAGAGCGGTCGCTGACAGCGGCACCGGAATCCAACTTGTTACCAATCACCAGGCGATCAGGGACTGGCTCGCTCACGGTCGCGCCGGAACGCTTCCGGACAATGGCAAAACCTTGCTCGATCCCCTGCGGCTCTTTGAGGATGTGGTAAGGGTGGCATCGTTGTTGCGCATACCTTCTCTCGGCTGATGCGATGTGCGCATGGTCGCAGAATTGGCTGTGTGTGTTAGCAGTGACGTTCGCCGCCGTGAACTCGCGAATCGAGGGTGCGATTCCAGGCGCGTCGCCACCGGAACGCAGAAACCCCCGCGTGACCCTTCGATTGACTCAGGGCAGGCCGCGGGGGCTCTGGTTTCTGGCTCGCCGGTCGCGGGCTGGCAGCCCGCGCCGCACTAGATGTCGAAGTACAGCTCGAACTCGTGCGGGTGCGGCCGCAGCCGCATGGCCTGCACTTCGTTCTTCATTTTGTAGCTGATCCACTCCTCGATGATGTCCTTGCTGAACACGTCGCCCTTCAACAGGAACTCGTGGTCTTTCTCCAGGGCGCGCAGGCTTTCTTCCAGGCTGCCCGGCGTCTGCGGGATGTTCTTCAGCTCTTCCGGCGGCAGGTCGTAGAGGTCCTTGTCCATCGGCTGGCCCGGGTCGATCTTGTTCTGGATGCCGTCCAGCGCCGCCATGGTGATCGCGGCGAAGGTCAGGTACGGGTTGCTGCTCGGGTCCGGGCAGCGGTATTCGAAGCGCTTGGCGGCAGCCTCGTCCTTGGTCAGCGGGATGCGCACGCAGGCGCTGCGGTTGCGGCTGCTGTAGGCCAGGTTCACCGGCGCCTCGTAGCCCGGCACCAGGCGGTGGTAGCTGTTGGTGGTGGGGTTGGTGATCGCGCACAGCGCGGCCGCATGCTTTAAGACGCCGCCGATGGCGTAGATGGCGGTCTTGCTCAGGCCGGCGTAGCCGTCGCCGGCGTACTGGTTCTTGCCGTTTTTCCAGATGCTGCTGTGGCAGTGCATGCCGCTGCCGTTGTCGCCGTACAGGGGCTTGGGCATGAAGGTGGCGGTCTTGCCGTACTTGCGGGCGACGTTCTTGACCACGTGCTTGTACATCATCAGCTGATCGCCGCAGCGCGTGAGGGTGTTGAAGCGGATGCTGAGCTCGCACTGGCCGCCGCTGGCGACCTCGTGGTGGTGCAGCTCGGGCACGCAGCCCAGGCGGCCGAGCGTCAGCAGCATCTCGGTGCGGATGTCGTGCAGGCTGTCCATCGGCGGCACGGGGAAGTAGCCCTGCTTGGTGCGGGGCTTGTAGCCGAGGTTGCCGCCTTCTTCACGGCGGTCGGTGTTCCAGGAGCCCTCGATGCTGTCCACCTCGTAGTAGCCCATGTTGGTGGTCTGGCGGAAGCGCACGTCGTCAAAGATGAAGAACTCGGCTTCCGGGCCGAAGTAAACCGTGTCGCCGATGCCGGTGCTCTTCAGGTACTGCTCGGCGCGCAGGGCCACCTGGCGCGGGCAGCGGCCGTAAGCGGTGCGCTCGATGGGATCAACGATGTTGCCGATCAGCACCAGGGTCGGCTCTTTCATGAAAGGGTCGATGAAGGCCGTCTGCGCGTCGGGGATGACCAGCATGTCGGACTCGTTGATGGTCTTCCAGCCGCGCAGGCTGCTGCCGTCAAAGGGCAGTCCTTCCTCGAACAGCTCGGCCTCGAGCTTGCGGATGGGGAAGGTGTAGTGCTGCCAGAGGCCTGGCAGGTCCATGAAGCGGATGTCGAGCATGGTGCATCCGCGGTCCTTGGCAAAGCTGATGACGTCGTCCACGCTGGTGCCTTCCGGGTGGAGGGTTCCTTCGCTGGCCATATTCGTTCTCCGTTTGCGCCGTAGCCGGGCCTGAAATCAAAAAGACGTCGGCCCGCCACGGGGCGGGTCGATGAAAAATTGTTTGTAACGGGTGGTTGTGTGCTTCCCCGGTACGGGGGCGTCATACTAGCGAAGGCATGAAGGTGGATCAAGCCCAAACCCGCTTAAAATGGGCTTCCACAAGCTTTCCACGCGTTTCCGCCGGCACAAGGTTCGCCTTTGGAAAGAGTTAGGTGTGTACCCCGCGCGTAAAAAAGTTGTTGGGTGGCGCCGACAATCCTGTCGGCGGTCGCGCCGTTTATGGCGCGACAATTTCGTGCGGCGCGGCCGACAGGCCGCCTCGGGTTCAAGTGGGATGGAGCTCGGAAGTCCGCCTTCGCCAAGGCTACGGCGGACAAAATGAAACGCCTTGGCGTTGGCCAAGGCGTTTCATTTTGGTGCACAGGGCGGGACTTGAACCCGCAATCCATTGCTGGAACCAGATCCTTAGTCTGGCGCGTATGCCAATTCCGCCACCTGTGCAGTGGTGCGCGAAAGGTAACACCCGACCCCCGAGTGTCAACGGGGAGCGGTTGCAGGCCCGGCGGCATCAGCCCCGGCCGGAAGGCCGGGGGAATCGCCGCCGACACCCGCGATTCCGAAGCGACTTCCGGCCCGGATTGCTTGACGCGTATTACCTTTGTTAACTAGAGTCCCGCTTTCCCAAGCCATCCGGAGGCAGTCGGTGAGCCAACCGCAGGAAGAACGCAAGCCTGATGTCGCGCCAGAACTCGCCGGCGTTGACGGCGTACACGGCCCCGTCGTTCACGACTCCGTGAAGGACGAAATCGTCACGCACCCCCTGCTCGATATCCAGGGGCTGAAAACCTACTTCCACACCGACCACGGCGTGGTGAAGGCCGTTGACGACATCAGCATACGCATCGGCGAGGGCGAGACCCTCGGCGTGGTCGGCGAGTCGGGCTCCGGCAAGTCCATGACCGCCTACTCCATGCTCAAGCTGCTGCCCAGCCAGACCGGCCGCATCGAGGGCGGCCAGATCAAGTGGCGCGGGGAAGACGGCATCGACAGCGACCTCGGGCAGATGAACGAGGCGCAGCTGCGCAAGATCCGCGGCGGCGACATCGCCATGATTTTCCAGGAGCCGATGACCAGCCTGAACCCCGTGTTCACCTGCGGCAGCCAGGTCGTCGAGGCGCTGACCCTGCACCTTGGCATGACCAAGCAGGAAGCCTGGAACCGCACCATCGAGCTGTTCGACGAGGTCGGCATCCCCGACCCCGCTACGCGCGTCAAGCAGTACCCCTTCGAGCTTTCGGGCGGCATGAAGCAGCGCGTGATGATCGCCATGGCGCTGGCATGCAACCCGCGCCTGCTGATCTGCGACGAGCCCACCACCGCGCTCGACGTCACCATCCAGAAGCAGATCATCGACCTGATCCAGAAACTGCAGCGCGAGCGCCGCATGGCCGTGCTGTTCATTACCCACGACCTGGGCGTCGTCGCCGACGTCACCGACAAGGTCGCCGTGATGTTCCGCGGCAAGATCGTCGAGTACGGCCGCGTGCTGGATATCTTCGCCAACCCGCAGCACCCGTACACCAAGGGCCTGCTGGCCTGCCGCCCGCGCCTGACCACGAAGGCGGAGCGCCTGCCGACGGTGGAAGACTTCATTGAGGCCGACAAGAAGGGCATCGAGCTCGACCCGACCGACCCGAACCTCGAGATCCCGGGCAAGAAGCGCCCCGACAGACGGCGCGAGAACATGCCGGACTTCGACACGCCGCTGCTGAAGATCGAGAACCTTAAGACCTACTTCCCGATCAAGAAGGGCGTGTTCCGCCACACCGTCGGCTACGTGAAGGCCGTGGACGACGTGACCCTGACGGTGAAGAAAGGCCGAACCATCGGCCTGGTGGGGGAATCGGGCTGCGGCAAGACCACGCTCGGGCGCACGCTGCTGCGGCTGATCGAGCCCACGGAAGGTCGCGTGTACTACGGCGACCGCGAGATCACCGGCATGCCCAGCGCCGAACTGCGGTCCATGCGGCGCAAGATGCAGATCATCTTCCAGGACCCGTTCTCGTCGCTCAATCCGCGCATGACCATCGGCGCCGCGATCATGGAGCCCATGCAGGTGCACGGCCTGCAGGGCAACCGCCGCGAGCGCGAAGACCGCGCGGCCTGGCTGCTCGAGAAAGTGGGCCTGCCGCCCGAGCACCTGAAGCGCTACCCGCACGAGTTCAGCGGCGGCCAGCGCCAGCGCGTGGGCATCGCGCGCACGTTGGCGGTCGAGCCCGAGTTCATCGTTTGCGACGAATCGGTGAGCGCGCTGGACGTGTCGGTGCAGGCGGGCGTGTTGAACCTGCTGCTGGACCTGCAGGACGAGTTCGGCCTGACTTACATCTTTATCTCACACGACCTGAGCGTGGTGAAATTCATCAGTGACGAGATCGCCGTGATGTGCCCCGGCAAGACGCTCAAGGAACTGTGGGACGACGGCAAGCGCGAAGGCGTGAAGGAAGAGGATTTCGGCAGAGGCGGCCACATCGTGGAGTACGCCAGCTCAGAGGAAATCTACCGCAACCCGCAGCACGCCTACACCAAGCGCCTGATGGAAGCCATCCCCGACCCGGACATCGAGGACATCCGAAAGCGCGTGGAAGCTTCGGTTTAGCCATCGAAAGCCAACCACAACGCCGCCCTCCGGGGCGGCGTTTTCTGTTCACGCGAAGGAACGAAGAAGCGAAGAACAGCAACAGCGAGAAGCAACCATAGCTGAACATCGGTGCACATGACCTGTATGTACATCCATGTGAACCTGTGGCTGCTTTTTGCGCCTGGGCGTTGGACGCCGCCGAGCCGAAATGCAGACTGGATGTACCTGACTTGACTGGTGAAGCTGCAAATGCAAGTTGCCCAGGAAAAGCTGCTTCGCGTGCGGGGTTCGCGTCCTGAGCCGGTGGGCTGGCGGCTGGCGTTCGGCCAGCATGGCTGTATCTGGAGCGCCTTCGCGATCCTGATGTTCTCGTTGACTTCGCTCGCTCTGGTTGGGGCGGCTTCCACCGGGAAGGGCTTTTTTCTCGGTGCCGCGGCCGTGCCGGCGCTGGCTGGTGTGGCGTGTCTGTATGCGGGCAAGCTGTTGTACCCGGCGCCCGAAACTCCGGAGCGAGCGGTGCGCAACTTCCTCGAGTTCATCTCGCGGGGCAACTTCAAGGGGGCGTGGGAGATGCTGGCACCCACCGAGCGCGAGCCGGGGGCGGGGGTGTTTCCGAACTTCGAAGCATTCCGCCAGTACTGGCGTGATGTGCGTCGGGCGCTGGGGCTGCGTTCCGGCAAGCTGTTCTATGACGAGATCGCGGTCGAGACGCTGGCCCCGGACGTGGCGATCTGCCGGGTGCTGCTGGATGTCGCGCCGCAGCAACTTTTCCTGCCTGCAGCGGACGGCTTCCGCAGCGTGGCACTGGGCGATCAGCGCAGCTACTTCGTGCAGAAGATGGTGGTGCGCTGCGGCAACGAATGGCTGATCTGGTCGCCGGCGCTCTTCGGCGACGACGAGGCCGACCACTCCTGGCTGCACACACCCTACGCGAGCTGAATACCGCACGCTGGACCGTGCAAATGCTTGTCGTTTCGGGCCCTCGGTCGTTTCATGGGATGACCTGAGGAGGCTGAAATGCACGCGCTGCGATTCCTTTGTGTTGCCCTGTTGCTGGTGCTGGCCGCTACCGGCCTGCACGCCGCTGTTGCCCTGAAGCTGGACCTGGCGACCCTGACCGAAGCTTCCCCGCTGATCGTGGTCGGCAAGGTGGACAGCAAGGAGGCGCGCTGGGATGCCGGCCGTACCGGCATCTGGACCCACTACACCCTTACCGTCTCCGAAACGCTGAAAGGAGCGCACGAGAAGTCGCGCGAGGTGGCGATCCGCGGCGGCGTGGTGGGCGACGTCGGCCAGCACGTGGCCGGCGCAGGCTCGCTTGAGGTCGGCTCCGAATACGTGTTGTTTCTCTGGAAAGATGACGACGGCCGTTACCAGTTGCAGGGCATGGCCCAGGGGGCGTTTGCCGTCAGCGAGCGCGAGGGCGAGAAGTACGCGAAAAACAGCGTCGCGGGCATGACCATCGTGGACCCGAAGACACTCAAGCCCAGCAAGGAAGAGGCCGCCAAGCAGCCCCTCGAGTTCAAGCTCGCCGAGCTCAAGAAACAGGTTGCCGACGCCCAGAAGCCCGCCGCGAACGAGGAGAAGGAATGATCCGCGTTCGCGAATGGTTGTGCCGCCCGCTCACGCGGGCTCCGGAGAATCAGGCCGGGCGCAACCCGGGGCTTACGCCCCGGGCTACGCTCTGTCGCGCCCTGCGGGCGCTGGAACGCGACACGACGCGGACGGACGACACGCCGCGGAATGGCGAAACGGCGCAGAACGGAAACAACTCCAGGCCGCTACAGGCAAGTGCCGCAGCGCGAACGCCGAGCCCCCTCAGGGGGCGCAAGAGCTTAGCCCGGGGCGTCAGCCCCGGGTTGACCGCCGCCCCGATTTCCGCGAGCCCCGTAAGGGGCGACAGAATCGCCGCGTTCCTGCGCGCGGCCATCGTCCTGGTTGCATGCGCGGCCGTGCTTACGTTGGCCGGCGGCTCGGCCGACGCCTACATGTCGATCCGCGTGCCGGTGGGCACGGCGGGGCAGGCGCTGCCCGTGCGCTGGGACTTGAACAACGTGGCGGGGCGGCCGAACGTGGCCAACCAGCGCGTGCTGTATGAAATCGACGACCTCGGCTGCGCCGACCAGGCGCTGTTCCAGGGTCCGATCAACGAGTTCGAGGCGATCCAGAACAGCTTTTCCGCCTGGCGCAACATCAACGAGAGCCGCATCGACTTCGAATTCGCCGGCGCCACCAGCAACCCGGCCACCAGCGCCAGCGACCGGCGCAACGTGCTGCGCTGGGTGAACAGCAACATCGCGACGGGCGTGTTCGCCGTCACCATCACCACCTTCGACACCAGCAACGGCCAGATCACCGACGCCGACATGCAGCTCAATGACCGGGACTTCACCTGGGACACCCTGGGACCGGCCGGCACCAGCGGCGTGATCGGCCGCGCAATGATCGAGAGCGTGGTGACCCACGAGCTGGGCCATTTCATCGGCCTGGATCACCCGAACAACGCCCAGGCCACCATGTTCTACGCCAGCAGCCCCGGCCTGATCAACCAGAGCAGCCTCGAGGTCGATGACCGCGCGCCGGTGATCGACGGCTACACCGGCAGCGTGGTGGACGAAAACCTGGGCACGGTGCAGGGCGCGGTGGAAAGCGGCGGCACCGCGCGATTCGGCGTCTACGTCACCCTTGTTGACGTGTCAACAGGGCGCAACGTGGTGGGCCACTGCAGCGAGGGCACGCCGGGGCCGTACGCGCTGGGCAGCTTCACCATCGACAACGTGCCGCCGGGCAACTACCTGGCGTTCGCGCTGCCGGTCAACAAGTCGGCCCTGGGCAGCTACTACCAGTCCGCCTACACCAGCTTCTTTCCCGTGGTGCGCGGCGTGGCCGTGAACACCATCGGCGCGCCGACCCTGGTGCAGGTGGGCCCGGGCCAGACGGTGACCGGCGTGAACATCACGCTGCCGGGCGCCTCGCAGGATCCGTTTGAGCCCAACAACTCCAGCGCGAACGCCAAGGCGATCGCCAGCGGGCAGGTGGGGGTGTCCAAGATTTCCCCGGCCACGGACGAAGACTGGTACAAGTTCACGACCACGCTGCCCAACCAGCAGGTGACCGTCCGCGTGCTGTCGGACACCTTCGGCTTCAACCTGAACCCGACGCTGACCATGTACGACACCAACGGCACCACCGTTCTGGTCAGCCCCGACTTCGGCGACCCGGCCTACCTGGCTTCTGCCAATGACGTGGACGAAATGGCCTTCGACGCCAGCGGCGTGAACTTCGACGCGGCCATCACCCGCACCATGGCGACGCCCGGCACCTACTTCGTCAAGGTCGCCAGCAAGGCCGTGGCGACTACCGGCAACTACCTGATTACACTTGAGGTGTCCGACGAAGATCTCACGGCCGACGTGGTCGCCAGCGGCATTGAAAGCAGCGCCCCCGGCGTGGCGGCGAACACGGCCGGCAGCTTCACGGTCACGGTCACGCCGCGCAACCTGTTCGGGCGCGACCTGAACGCGCCCAACAGCTACGACGTCGAGCTGCTGGACCTGACCGGCACGCCCGTGGTGTTGCAGACCATCAACGGCGGCAGCACACCGTTCAACTTCACGGTCAACGCCCTTGCGACGGGCCAGGTGGTGAAGTACGGCGCGACCATCGACGGCGTGCAGATCGCGGCCACGGTTGAGGTCAGCCATTACGGCGCCATCTCGCTGACCAACAGTCGCATCACATTGCTGGAAACCACGCTGAACGCCAACGGCTACGACCGCATCCCTGTGATGATCGAGCTGCGCGACGGCAGCAACAACCCGCTGCCTGACCCTGGCATTGCGGTCACGCTCAGCACCACGGCGGGCACCCTCGACAACGGCACTACCACGGGCGCGAGCAACGTTGCCGCGGTGTTCGACGCGGCGCGCGGCGTGTGGCTGATCGAGCTGGTGGCGCCTACCAATACGGGAACAGCCACGCTGACGGCCTTCGCGGACGCGCAGCAGATCGACAGCAAGCAGGTCAGCATCCTGGCACGCGCCACGGGCACGGGCGGCGGCGGAGTCATCCCCGGCGGCGGGGGCGGCGATGACGAAGATGACGGGGGCGGCTGCACAGTAGACCCGTCCGGCACGGCCGCGCTGCTGCTGCTGGCAGCCGGGGCGATGGCGGCGGCGCTGAGGCGACGACGGCTCGACTGACGCGGTTCAAAACCACAAAGGCGTTGAACCACGAAGGATCACCAAGGACCACGAAGGTCATGCATCAGGGCGGATGCTTCTTCGTGATCCTTAGTGGTTCTTCGTGTTGCTTCGTGGATCCCGCAGTTGGGTTTAAGAAAACCAACGCGGCGCCGTTGCACCGCGCCGTTGGCTGTGGAGCGGATCGGTTAGCGCAGCTTTTCCATCTCGTTGAACATCTCTGTGAAGGCTGTTTCGCACAGCTCGGTGCGGCAGCGCGAGCGGGCTTCGTCGCGGGTGTCGCGGCGCAGGCCCTCGTTCTTCACGGTCTTCTGCGCAAAGGCCGTGCGCTCGCCCTTCTTGTAGAGCTTCCAGGTCAGCACGCCGTCGTAGATGGCGTACAGCTCGGCGCCCATGAAGTCGGGGTTCTTGATCAGCGTCAGTTTGAGGTCCAGCTCGGCGCGGATTTCGTGGTCTTTCTCGCTGCCGACCGTGTAGTTCATTTCCGTGAAGTGCTCTTCCATCCAGGTCTTGGCCGTGTCGTCGGCCGTCACCATCTGGATGTAGACGCTGAAACCCTTGCGCGTGGGCGGCGGGAGGGGCTTCTCCGGTTCTTTGCCGACTTCGGGCTTGGGTTCCGGTTGGGGCTCCGGCTGCGGGGTTTCGGCTTCGCCGGGGATCTCGAGGCCTTCGACTTTCGGCAGCTCTTTCAAACGGTCGCGCAGGGCCTGGTTGTTGGGCTCAAGCTTCAAGGCAGCCACCAGCACCCAGGCTTCTTCTTCGTCCATGGCGAACTGGTGGCAGAAATCCGCCAGCTTCAGCACCGACTTGATCTTGGAGAAATCGGCCGCGCCTTTGCGCAACTCGTAGTGCTTGTCGCCGCGGGTGTAGTCCCAGCGGATGAACAGCTCGATGCCGTCGCCGATGTCCAGCTTGACGCCGTCTTCGTCAACCTTCTTGACCGTGCCGGTCAGCACGTCGCCGCTTTTCAGGTACAGGGCAAGCTGCTTGGAGTCGTCCTGCGCCAATGCTCCGGTCACGGCCAGCAGCGCGACGCACAGCAGCGAGAAAGTCAGGCGTTTCATGCACGCTCCCCAAAGGCCCGGCAAAGGGCCTGGTACTCCGCCCCGGGGTCGGCCGCGTTCAGCAGGGCGCTCGAAACCGCAATGTGCCGCGCGCCCTGGCCAACAAGCTCGGCCGTGCGGTCCTTCGTGATGCCGCCAATGCAGAAAACCGGGATCGGGAGCTCCGGCTGCACGCGCGCAATCAAACCTGGACCACCCACGGATTGTACTTTCTTTGTCTCGGTGTGAAACATGGCACCTAAACCAACGTAATCGGCGCCCATTTGTTCGGCATCCAAGGCTTCCACCAAATTGTGTGTCGAAACGCCTATCAGTGCGGCCGGGCCCACTACTTTGCGGGCCTGTGCCGCGCCTAAGTCGTCCTGCCCCAGGTGCACGCCGTCGGCGCCTGTGGCAACCGCCACGTCGGCCCGGTCGTTGATGACCACCACGGCGCCCAACGGCCGGGTGATGGCCTGCACGGCCTTGGCGTGCTCGGCGAAGTTGCGGGCGGGGATGTTCTTTTCACGCAACTGGAACAGCCGCGCCCCGGCCTGCAGCAGGCTTTGCAGTACGTCGCGCCAGTCCTCGCGCATGTACATGCCCGAGAACACCACCATCACGGGCGCTTGCAATGCCGCGCGGCGGGGTGCGGCGATGAACAGCTGCTGCTCGGCTGCATAGGCGCCGTAGCGGGCTTTGGCGGCGGCTGCGGCGGCGGTGGGGGAGTGCAGCTGCGCGAATTCCTCGATCACGCGCAGGGCTTCCTGCGCGCGTTTCAGGCCGGCGCGGGCGACGTCGGTTTCGCTGCCGCGTTGCACGTCGTCGGCGGCGGGCCTGGTGCCGACGTCACTCTCAATGTCACGGGCAACCAGCAATTCCGGGCCGAAAGCGGCTTCGCAGGCCTGCAGTTCGCGGCGCACGTCTTTCAGCGCCTGGGCGGCGCGTGCATCGTTCAGCGCCAGCCGGGCGTATTCCTCGGCCGTGCGCAGGCCCTCGCGGGCGCGGTTCAGGTTGGCGTCGATGATGCGGAGCGACATGGTGGACAGGTTAGCGGGGGCAGGCCGCTGGTTGTAGGGAGCTTGCCAGGGTTTTGCGGGACCAGTGGGACAAGTCGAAGCGCCCAAACTACATGTCCCGCCGATGCCACGATCCACGAACCACGATCCACCAACCACCAACCACCAACCACGCCTCCCTCATTGATCATTCCCGCGCCATTACCCATATTCGCGGGCATGAGCGAACACGACACCTACCAGCACCCGCTCGTCGGGCGCTACGCCGCGAAGGAGATGCGGCAGCTTTTTGGCCAGCAGAAGCGCATCGGCATCTGGCGCCGGCTGTGGCTGGCGCTGGCGGAATCCGAGCAGGAACTCGGACTCACGCAGATCAGCGACGAGGCACTGGCCCAAATGCGCGCGCACCTGGACGACATCGACTTCGAGAAGGCCGCGGCCTACGAAAAACAGTTCCGCCACGACGTGATGGCCCACGTGCACACCTACGGCGACATCGCGCCCGCGGCCAAGGCCATCATCCACCTGGGCGCCACCAGCTGCTACGTCACCGACAACGCCGACCTGATCCTGATGCGCGAAGGCCTGGGCCAGCTGCTCAAGCGCCTGCGCGGCGTGATCGCTGCCTTTGCAGAATTCGCCGCCAAACACGCTGAGCTGCCCTGCCTGGGCGCTACGCACTTCCAGGTGGCGCAGCTCACCACCGTGGGCAAGCGCGCGGCCCTGTGGCTACAGGATTTAGTCAGCGACTACCACGAGTTGGCGCGCATCGAGCGCGACATGCCCATGCGCGGCGTGAAGGGCACCACCGGCACGCAGGCCAGCTTCCTGGAATTGTTCGACGGCGACGCCGAAAAGGTCAAGCAGCTCAACGCCCTGGTCTGCACCAAGATGGGTTTCAAACAGGCCTTCGCGGTTACAGGTCAAACCTACCCGCGCAAGTACGACCACCAGGTGCTTACGGCCGTTGCCGGCATCGGCGTTTCGGCGCAAAAGCTGGCCACGGACATCCGCCTGCTCTGCGGCCTCGGCGAGCTGGACGAGCCCTTCGAGGAAAAGCAGATCGGCAGCAGCGCCATGGCCTACGAGCGCAACCCCATGCGCAGCGAACGCGCCTGCAGCATCGCGCGCTGGCTGATCAACCTGCCGGCCAACGCGGCCACCACGGCCGCGGAGCAGTGGCTGGAGCGCACGCTGGACGACAGCGCCAACCGGCGCATGAGCATACCGGAAGCGTTCCTGGCCGCGGACGTGGTGCTGAGCATTCTCCACAACATTGGCAGCGGGCTGATCGCCAACACAGCGGTGATCGCCGCGCGGGTGCGGCGCGAGCTGCCGCTGATGGCGACCGAGAAGATCATCATGCAGGCCGTGCGCGCGGGCGGCGACCGGCAGGAGATTCACGAGGCGATCCGGGTGCACAGCCACGCGGCGATAAAGCGAATGAAGGAAGAGGGTACGCCGGACAACGACCTGATCGCGCGCCTGAAGGGCGACAAGCTGTTCAGCAAGGTGGACCTGGACGACATTCTTGACGCGTCAAGGTTCGTGGGCCTGGCGCCGCTGCAGACCCGCGAATACCTCGAGCAGCACGTGAAGCCCATCCTCGCCGAGGGCGAAGCCATCAAGGGCGAAGGCCTGAACGTCTAACGTGGGGCAGACTTCCAGTCTGCCGGCTCTGTGGCACAGGCAATCCTGCCTGAGAGGGATTCCATATTGCGCCATGTCGCGCAGTGATTTCCTGGCTTCCGGCATGATTCAGCCGGCGAAGCCGGCGTTTCTCCCGGTAAGCCCCCGGCGCAGCGTAGCGGAGCCGGGGGTTGGGTTGTGGCAATGTCGAAAAGCCGCGAAGCGGCGGCTCTCATCCCAGGAAGAAGCGTTCGTCAAACTCCAGGCCGTGGTTCTTCACCAGCTTTCGGATCTCGTCCTCGAATGAATGTTTCTGGTGGTGCGCCTCTTGCCGGTCGATGTAGCCCCGCACCTCTTCAAGTTTCGATGGGCTTACGCTGAACGCGCCGTAACCACGCTGCCAGCGGAAGTCGAACTTCGGGAACAACTTGCGAAACCAACGTGAGGAGTTGGCTTTCAGCTTCGTCAGGAACTCCGCCGTGCTCAGCGCAGCCGGCAGATCCACCAGTATGTGCACGTGATCGTCAACGCCGTTCAGCGCCAGCACGGTGGCGTTCAAGTCATTAGCCACGGTGCGCAGGTAGCCCAGCATGCGAGGCCGAACCTCAGCGTGCAGGAACGGCCGACGTTCCTTTGTGCTGAACACGATGTGGAGCAGCTGGCGCGTGTAGGAATGGCTCATGGCGGCATGATATCGGGCCGATAGTTGCTCGCCCACACAGGAGCCGCCGCTGCGCGGCTCCGTTACCGCTAGACGTTGCTTACCCCCGGCTTCGCTACGCTGCGCCGGGGGCTTACCGAGAGAGACGCCGGCTTCGCCGGCTGTAACGCCTGCTGGGTTACGCTCGGAGCTGCCCGTGCTATCCCGGTCCCGAACACCGCATGTCAGCGGCAGGGCGTTTAAGGACAGGATTCAGGCCAATGCGCACTACATGGCCGGGACGGCCGTGCTACTTCTCTTCCTTGGCCGGCAGGGCGATGTAGTTGGCGAGCACCCAGGTGCGGAAGGCGGCCTGGAAGTCGTCCTCGGTGGTCTCCAGCGTGGCGTACAGGCGCTGCAGCACCTCGGCTGCCGTCTCCTCGGCCTGCTTTTCCTTGTAGCGTTTGGCGCGCTCGCTGTAGCAGGCCTTCAGGAACTCGGCCAGCTTGGACTGGTGTTCGCGCACCAGGTAGTCGGTGAAGCAGAAGGCGTGGGCCATTTCGCGCTGGCTGAAGTCCGCCACGCGCAGCTTCGCCAGCTGCCCGAGCTTCAACTCGGTGCCGCCGGTGACCTCCATCGCCACCCGCAGGCGCCAGCCCGCGCTGCAGTTGCCGAAGCCAGGCAGAGACTCACGCCCGCCGCTGTCGATCGCGCCCGTGGTCTTCACGGCAAAGAAGGTGCCGGCCGTGGAGCCGTTCATGTGCGTGCTGTTCAGGTAGCCCATGCCGCGCGCCAGCCAGTAGGCACCCTCGGTGCCGCAGAAGCGGAAGATTTCCTTGCTGGCCAGGTCGTGGGCGATGCCGTCGCGCAGGCCGTAGTCGTTGGCCAGGTTGGGGTACAGCCACACGGAGCCGTAGGGGTTGTAGGTCGGCGTGCCCCAGCCGGCGTTGGCGGCCTCCTTGCGGTGGGCGGCGTCGGTGATGCCGGAGCATTTTTCCACAAAGCGCGCGTAGCGGTCGCGCTCGGTCAGCACCGTGTAGTGCAGGCGGTGTTCGTCTTTCTCGGGGGCCTTGGGGGGCTCGGTGGCGAGCAGCTCGAAGATGTGCGTGCGGCAGGCCTCGCCGTACTGGGTCAGCACCTTGGCCCACTCGGCGCCCTTTTCGCCGATGTCCATGTGCACGATCAGCCAGTCGGAGCGGCGCTTCTCCATCGGCAGGCCGCTCGTCTGCTCGTAGGGCGTCTTTTCCTCTATCACCGCGCCTTCCGGGGCGCGCTGGATCCAGACCCCGCGCTTGGTGTCGGCGTCGTCATCCAGCGTGTGCTTGAACCACATGGCGTCCGGCGCCGAGCGCGCGGCCTTCTGCGCGCCGCGATGCTCCGGGTTGAGCAGGATCACGTGCCAGAGCGCCAGCATGCGCTGGTCGGCGGGCAGCTTGGCGTCCTCGACGAATTTCCAGAGGTTGTCGGCCGCCTTGCCGCGCAGCTCGAGGGTGTCGAGGCGCAGCTTTTCGGTCAGCTCGTCGCGCTTGGACTCGTTGATCTTGTCGGTGAGGGGGATCATGTCCTCCTCGAGCACCCAGGCGCCCTTCTTGCGCTCGAAGCCCATCACCTTGCGCGTCTTCTTGTGGTCGGTGTCGTACTCGAGGGCGTGGCTGAAGAACGAGCGCGCGTAGGTGTAGAGGCCCTTCTGCTTGGCGATGTCGCCGCACTCGAAGCAGGTGTCGGCCAGATCGGCGAGCGCCTTGGCCAGCTTCTTGTCGGGCGTGATGCCGAAGTTGCCGTCGGCACGAGTACTCGGCGTCGCAAGCAGCAGCAGCACCGCGGCCATCACGGCCGTGAAGGCAAGTGTACGCATGGCTCCTCCTCCTCGCCGGTGATAGTAGCAGGAATTGGCGGGATGGGCGACGCGCAAGGTTGGAACTGGCTCACTCCCGAACTGTGAGCTGGTAAGGTTCTTCGCCATCCCAGGAGACGGGTTCGATTTTGAGTTCCTTCACGCCGAAAGGAACCCTGGTGGCAAGGCGGACGGTTTCCGTTCCCCATGGAATGCGCGGGAAGCGACAGAGTCCGTCCGCATCCACGCCGCGCCGGCGGTCGCCGGGAAGCGCGTCAACCACGTCGTACATGATGTCAAGCGTGGCTTCGGGACGACTTTCGGGCGCCAGGAAAGTGCAGTCGATGGTTGCCTCGACCCAGGGGCGAAGCTGGAACGTCCAGGGCCCGTTCAGGTTTCCGCCGGGTCGAAGAAGCAGCCGCCCGGTGGCGTCCGCATGCAGACTTGCGTCCTTCATCTCGACGGTCATGGTGGCGTAGCGCTCGTCCGAGACGTACAGGTAGCGTGATTCGTTCTCAGGCAACGGATCACCGCGAGGTCCGCGCGGCGTCTTGCCCGTGATCAACTCGAAACGCCCGTTTTCATCGGCGACTGTGAACTCGGTGGTGCCGGGACCATACACCCGCGCATGAGGGATCGGCTCGCCGGTACGCATGTCAACGGCCGAACCGGCGATGGTAACGGTGTCCTCGACCAGAAGCCTCACGTTGTACACGGTCTCCTGCTGAGTCGCGGTGGGGTCGGTGTTGAATGACGGCGACATGTAATTGGCGTCGGCCAGAATGTTCGGCGCCGAGACACTTCGGAGCCCGAAGCGGGTTTCACCTGCTGTGTAGTAGTATCGAAGCGGAACGGAAAACCACGTTTCCTGTTGAGGGTTAACCATTGCAACGATGTAGCTTCTCTCGTCCCAATCGATCGCGAAACCTGGCTGATCCGGATTCCCAGACTCGTTGCATGCGAGTACGATTGTCACCGTTCCGCCTGCTACATGTGGATTCTCGAACTTTACACGAATCAAGTGGCTGTCCCTGCGGACAAGAAAGAGATCGATGCCTTCACCGGTTTCATCGAGGTTAGAGTAGGTGTGTCTGCCTCTGATATCGACGTACCCCGGTGCCCGCGCAAATAGCTCGAATCGATACTGTTGGCCTTGCTGTTTGTCATCTTCGCTCGGCTCCCAGAACGTGGACAACATCTCGTATCGCCCTTCGGAGTCCGTGAAAGTTGGATTCCATCCACCAACAACCAGAACTCCTGATAGCGGAATACGTTCGCCACCGATGACTTCGAACACGCGTCCACGAACGAGGTGCCTGGGATCGTCTTGCTTCTTCTCTCCCCAAACCCACCGCGTCAGCTTCTGTCTGTCGTCAAGGCTGGGCGCAACGATGTGAACCTGCCATTGGTCGTCGTCCAGACTTGATGTGTATCTGGGAGGCGCTGGTTCGCGGGGCGCTCCTATTGGGAGCTTCTTGACCTCTTCCAGTTTTGGCCGTTTTGAAGCCGTGTTGGGCTTGTCGTCCGTTCCACTGGAGCTTGCAGGCGGTTCGGCCTCCCCTGCATCGTCTACCCGCGTTTCGTCCGATGTCGCGGCGGGATCTTCCGCAGGGACGGCACCCGGCGGGCTTGGTCCAGCGTTCCCTGGCGGATGCGAGTCCTCGGCAGCCGCCGCGTCGATGGGACTCCCGCGTGTGTGCCCCGCCGCACACGCGCGGTTCGCCTCTCGCTGCGATGAGTGATCCGAATTCCACAACACAAGCAGGGCACCGAGTATGCCCAGGCCGATCAAGGCAAAGAACAGCAGAGAGGTTCGCCGATGCGAGGCCATTACACTAACCGTTGTAATGAAACAGAGCCGACCGGAAAGAATCATGAAACAGCATGCCGAGACGCATAAACACTACCCAGCTGGTTTCTTTTCACAGGTGTTACGTCCGGAAGCTGGAGAGCGTTTCATAAAAAACACTGGCCTTGGCAGGTCTGTTTCTGGTCTTCGGCTCGCAACTCGCAGGCCAGGCCCCACCGGCACCGAGCAAACCCGCATTTCTGGGTCCCAACGGCGCAACTGTTTCCCCAGGGCGGAAAGGCGACCTGATGCCGGATTACGATTCGCTCAAGGAAACCTGGTACGCGCAGTACGGTCCCACCCAGCCTGCCGACGGTACGGCAAAGCCTGTCTCGCCGTGACACCAGCTTGCATACTGGCAGATGACAAAGCCCCCGCTGATGCGGGGGCTTTGTGCTTTCGTGTCGGGGCTTCTTAGCGCGGGGCGACGCCGGAGCGGTCGATGTACTCGCCGCCTGACATCTGGGCGAGTGCTCCGAGCAGCGAACCGTCGTGGGGGCCGATGCCGACCGTGTTGATCACCGCCTTGCGGAACACGTTCAGTCGCTTGATGTCGAGCACGATGTTGCGGCCCTGGCACATGCGCCCGTTGCCCACCATGTTGCCGCCCGGTCGGCCTACCTGGCCGATGTCGGTGGAGTCGTCACTGATGGTGGGCGAGCCGTCGGTCAGGAAGAAAATGGTGGTGGCGCCGGTGCGAAGGCACTCGGGGTCCCAGGCCGGGTTGTTGGTGTTCTTGCCGATCTTCATGGGATCGAGAGTCTTCTTGCGGTTGACGCAGAACGACCGCACCAGCGCGCCGTGGATGTTGGTGAGCGCCGCCCAGTTCAGTTCCTCGACCTTCTTGACGAACTTGGCCTTGTTGCCCTCGGTGGCCTGCACGAACTCCTTGTTGCTGCCGTCGATCCAGTCGTGGCCGGTGTGGTAGATCACGATATTGAACCAGTAATCATTGGGCAGGTGCTTGAGTGTGTGGACCAGCTCGACCTTGGCGAGGTCCAGCTTGCTCTTCACCTTGCTGTAGTCGGGCGGCGGGATCTCGGCCTTCTTTTCCTCGTCCTCTCCCTTGCCGTCCTTCTTGCCGTTCTTGCCGCCGCCGGTGACGGGGTTGTCGTCCTTTTTGGGTTCCGGCTCGGGCGGCTTCTTCATCTCGGGCGGCAGCTCCACGGGGTGCTGCATCGAGCCCGAGATGTCGATCACGAACATCACGCGCTTGCCGACCGCGGCGGCCTTGAAGAACTTGGGCACGTCGCGCCCGGCCACGGTTTCCCCTTCTTCGCGGCGCTCGACCTTCTTGCCGCCCATCTCGACCCACCAGCGCCAGAAGCCGGCTTCGACGTAGGTGTCTTCGCCGGTGATCTTGGACAGCGCCGTGCAGGTGAACCACTGGATGCGGTCGTCCTTGGTCTGCTCCAGGATGTCCGCCAGCGCCAGCACCACGTCGTTGCGCAGTTTGCTGTCGCCGCCGGTCACCATCTTGGGCGCGGCCTGGATGCTGGTCAGCGCGATGATCGGCGACTTTTCATCCCAGTCCGGTTTGTAGGTCTTCAGTACTTTCAGCAGCAGGTCGGCCATGTCGGAGCGGCCGGCCTCGGCCATGGCCTCGATCGCCGCGGAGCGCAGGTAGATGTCGTCGTCCTTGGTTTCGTCGATGGCCTTGCGCAGGATGCTGTTGGCGCGCTCGGTGTTCTGGGCGGCGAGACCCAGGAAGGTCCAGTAAGCGCCGAACAGGTTCTCCGGCTTGGTCCACTTCAGCACGCTCTTCTCGACCACATCGAGCGATTCCTCTGAGGTCAGCGAGCGCACGGACTCGGCCATGGCGTAGCCGGCCGGGCCGTCGTCCTCGGTGGCCAGGCACTGCATGATCGCCGTGGCGCCGCCCTTGTTGTTGGCGCGGGCCAGGTCGGCCACGGCCTGGGCGCGTACGTCGGGGTTCTTGTCGCCGATCTTCTTGCCGGCGATGCGCACGGCTTCGTCGGCGTTCTGCGCATCCGTACTGGTGGACACGCAGAACAGCGCGCCGCACAGGGCTGTCGCCAGCAGCGTCTTGGTCCACAGGATTCGAGTCATCAACCTTCTCCTCTTCGCCGTCGGTGGCGACTTCGCACCTTCAGCCCAGCCCCGGTTTCGCGGTTCCCGTACCGCCCTGTCTAGCGCTGGCGCGCGCTCTTGGCGCCGCCTGAAAAATTCTGCGTCCAGTACACGCCGTCGTGGCCCACGCCGATGGTGGAGTGGTTGCCGATCATGTTGCGGTGGTGCTCCGCGGCGTTGTACCACTGCCACACCGCGGCGTCGCCGTCGCCGGCGCCCACCAGGCAGTTCTCGGCCACCGGCCCGCCGAAACCGGCGCGCTTGGCGCGGTCCTGCGGCGTGCGCCCGTCCGGGTGGCCGTCAATGTTGTGGGCCAGCTGCTTGATCTTGTTCATGTACTTGCTGTGGCCGGTGGTGGCCTTGCACAGCGTGAGATTGATCGTGAGCGCGCTCTTGCCCAGCATCATGCGGTAGTCGTTCAGCACCCGCACGTGGCGCTTGTCTTCTTCCGTCAGTGTGCCGCCTTCCAGCTTCTCGTTGGCGGCCAGGATGCCCGCGTTGGCGCTGTACTCTTTCTCTTTCACGTTCAGCTTCTCGGCGCCCTTGGCGCGCATCATCGCCTCGGCGCCGGCCACGCCCTCGGGCCACTGCTCGAGGCCGGGCACGATCTCGCCCAGCAGCGCCGCCAGCTTCTCCAGCTTGTCCGCGGGCGTCTTGAGATCCAGCCCGTAGTGCTGCGCCGCGTAGCCCACCGGGTCGCGCCACACGCCGAACAGCGGCGCGCAGGCGGCGTCCACCTCCGGCTGCTTCTTGCAGCCGTCGGCCTCGGTGTAGGCCGGGTCCATGATGGCTTTCAGCGCGGCCGGGCGGTTTTCCTCAAGCACGGCGCGCAGGCGCTCCACGCTGACGCCCGACTTGCTGATCGCGCCTTCCACGGCGCGCTCGGCTTCTTTCTCTTTGAAACCGGCGAAGTCCTCGGCCACTTTCTTGGCCAGTTCGGCGTCCGTGCCGATCGCGCCCTTGAGCGCATCCACGGCCTCGCGCACCAGCTGCTGCTCTTCTGCTTTGTCGGAGTCCCACTTGCGCTGGATGGTGCTGACCCAGCCGGCCGCGGTGGGGGGAAGCTTGGGTTTGGCGGGTTCGGTGCTGGTGGGCTCGATGGCGTCGGGGTCTTTGCCCTCGGCGATGGCCTTTTCGCGCGCCTTCTTCTTGCGCAGTTCCTTGATGTAGTCGTCGTCATCCTGCCCCGAAAGTGCGGGCGCCGCGGCGATCAGGATCAGCAGGGCAAGCGCCAGCTGCAGGAATTGGTACCAGCGGCTACGGGCCATATCCCCTCCAAATGGCCTAACGGGTGCCTACATGCACCCTTAAGTTAACTCGCCCAGTGTCTGCTTACGAACGTTCTTAAACAGCAATGGTTCAGGGCCAGTCGGGTATTTGGGCGATTTTCGTAAGTGGAGGCGAGAACAAGTTTTAGGTTGTAGGTGGTAGGTTGTAGGGGGTAGGTTGTAGGGGGTAGGTTGTAGGGGCTTGGGGCTGGTCTAGACCAGTCCCTTCTCCAGAACAACCACCAACCACCAACCACCAACCACCAACCGCCCCCTATTCCTTCCGCGCCAGGCACAGCAGGCTTACTCCCCACAGGCTGGGCAGCCAGGGCAGCACGAACCTCTCACTGGCGAACGCCGTGTACAGCGCCCAGTTCAGCGGACCGGGCGGCACGTTTTGCGTGTCGCTTTTCGCTTCGCCGGTGTCCTTGCTGACCAGCCTCACGGCCGCCACCAGCGGGAACAGGTGCACGTTGATGTAGCGGAACTTGCGGATTTTGAAGCCCGCCTGCTCCACCTTCTGCTTGAACTCGCCGCGCCGGTAGCGCCGCACGTGGTGCAGGGCGCGGTCATGGGCCGAGAACATCCACGGGTGCGCCGGCACCGTGAACAGCCCATGGCCGCCGGGCTTCAGCACGCGGAAAATCTCGGCCAGTGCGTCGGTGTCCTGCTCGATGTGCTCCAGCGTGTCCAGCGAAGTCACCAGGTCCAGGCTCGCATCCGCCAATGGCAGGCGCCGCAAGTCGGCCTGCACCAGCCGCTGCAATCCGCGCGCCCGCGTGTGTTTTAAGGCCAGGCCGTGCAGGTCCGCGCCGATCTGCACCCATTGCGGCAGCTCTTTGAGCGTCAGGCCGGTGCCGCAGCTGCAATCGAGCCCGCGCCCCGGCGGCACGTAGCGGCTCAGGAAAGTACGCACCACCGCAAGCCGAGCCCGGAACCACCAGTGGCGCTCCTCGACATGGGCCATGCGATCGTATTCGGCGGGATCCATCGGCCACGAGAATCACGGAGGCGGGCGGCCGTGTCAATCGGCGGCCGGGGGTTAGGGCCTGGGGGCGGAGTTGATGTCGAGGAGTCGAAAGGTCGAGGAGTCGAGAGGTCGAAGAGTCGACAGGTCGAGGAGTCGAAAGGTCGAAGAGTCGAAAGGTCGAGGAGTCGAAAGGTCGAGGAGTCGAAAGGTCGAGGAGTCGAAAGGTCGAAGAACCCCCTGCATGCTGGTTCTCGACCTTTTGACCTTTCGACTCTTTGACCTTTCTGCCGCCTGCCGCCTGCCGCCTTAATCCTCGGCCAGTTCGCGACTCGGCGTCACGCGTGCTTCCGCGCTCTCGTACTCCCCGCGCTTCCAGCGCTTCTTGATGCGCCGCACGGCCTTCAGCATGCGCATGCCGTCGCGCAGCAGGCTCACCTTGCTGCCCGGCATTTCCGTCCAGTTCACCGGCACCTCGGCGATCTTCAGCCCGCGCCGCTGCGCGACCAGCAGCAGCTCGACGTCAAAGGCGAAGCCGTCCTCCTGCGCGACGCCGAACAGCGCCTGCGCCGCCGGCGTGGCGAACAGTTTAAACCCGCACTGCGTGTCGCGGATGCCCCTCACGCTGCCCATGCGCACGGCGCGGTTGAACCAGCGCCCCAGAAAGCGCCGCAAGGCGCTGGCCTCAACGCGCTTGCCCTTGCCCTCGCGGCTGGCGATTGCGATGTCGGCGCCCTGCTCAACGGCCTCGCGCAGGCTGGCCAGCTCGCCCATGGCCGTCGCGCCGTCGGCGTCCGCGAACAGCCGCAGCCGCCCCCGCGCCGCCAGCATGCCCGTGCGCACCGCGGCCCCCTTGCCCGCGTTACGCAGGTGCGAGATCACCCGCACCCCCGGCCGTGACGCCAGCTTGGCCGTGTCGTCGCTGCTGCCGTCGTCCACCACGATGACTTCCGCGCCGGGGCAGTGCTCGCGGCAATAGGCCAGCACCGAGTCCAGAAAAGCGGGCAACCGCGCGGCCTCATTGTAGGCCGGGATCACCACCGAAAGCTCAACAGAGCCGGAGGAAGTCGCGGATTCGGAGCCGTCAGTCATGGCGGGGTTGTAGCAGAGGCGACGACGGCGCTAAAGACTGGTGGCTGGTGGCTGGTGACTGGTGGCTGGTGGCTGGTGACTGGTGGCTGGTGACTGGTGGCTGGTGGCTGGTGGCTGGTGACTGGTGACTGGTGGCTGGTGGCTGGTGGCTGGTGACTGGTGAC
>JAANMY010000497.1_pt1 | contig 54921 bp, 65 predicted proteins | sample 7279691 | NCBI WGS metagenome assembly JAANMY01 (sample SAMN14094543, study PRJNA606508) | bioreactor metagenome | isolation source: A lab-scale SPAN reactor treating ammonium-rich wastewater day 388 | place: Ireland: Galway | collected 2018-02-07 | reverse complement strand
GGCCCCAAGGACCGCATGCTTGGCGATCATGTTGGGTAACACCCTTTATGAGGCATCCCCAACCCTTTCGGTAACCGATCATTTTGAGGCACTACGCCCGCGCCCGGTTGTGGACTGAACATCGCCGCGAAGGCGCTCAGGCTTTCAACACGCGCGCCACTTCCCCCGGCAACACGTCGATGACCCGGTCGATCTCCCCGGCCGTCGTGCCCTCGCCCAGGCTGAAGCGAACGCTGCCCACCGCCTGCCGGATGGGTACCCCCATCGCCATCAGCACGTGCGACGGCTCCCACGTCGAGTTCGAGCAGGCGCTCCCCGAGCTCGCCGCGATCCCCCGCCGGTCGAGAGCTGCCACCAGCAGGTCGCTCTCGACTCCTTCGAACGAAACATTCAGGTTGTTGGGCAGGCAGTTCTCCTGGCAACCGTTTGCCCGGGAACCCGGGAGACGAGCGAGGATCCCCGCGCGAAGGCGCTCGCGCAGCGCCCGCACCCGCGCCGTGCGCTCCCCGATGCCACTGCTCGAAACCTGCAGAGCAGCCGCGGCTGCGGCAATGCCCGCCACGTTCTCCGTTCCTGCCCGCTTCTGCATCTCCTGCCCGCCGCCCTGGATGAGCGGGCGGAAAGGCGTCCCCCGGCGCAAGAACAGCACCCCCGTGCCCTTCGCCCCCCCGAACTTGTGCGCCGAGATGCTCAGCGCGTCGACCCCAAGCTCGTTCATGTTCAGCGCCATCCACCCCGGCGCCTGCACCGCATCGGTGTGCAACAACACACGGTGCTTCCGCTCCCTGGCGTACCGGGCGATGGCCTCGCCAATCTCGCGAACGGGCTGGATTGTGCCCACCTCATTGTTTGCCAGCATCACGCTCGCCAGCACCGTCTCCGGGCGCAGTGCCGCTTCGAACTCGTTCGCGTCGATGCGACCGTGAGCGTCGCAGCCAAGGTAGGTCACCTCAAAGCCCAGTTCCTCCAGCGCCTGCGCGGTGTGCAGGCCCGCATGGTGCTCGATAGACGTCGTTATCACATGGTCGCCGGCCCCGGCGCGCCTCATCGCGTATGCAATGCCGAGTAGGGCCGCGTTGATGCTTTCCGTTCCGCCACTTGTGAAGATTACCTCTGCCGGGCGCGCACCGAGGCAGGCGGCTACCGCCCGGCGCGCATCGTCAACCGCACGCTGGGCGTCGCGTCCCACATCGTAGAGGCCGCTGGGGTTTCCAAACCGCCCGTCCAGGAAGGGCAACATCGCCTCGCGCGCTTCCCGCCGCAGTGGTGTGGTGGCCGCGTGGTCCAGGTAGATCATCTGCTGACGAGCGTAGCAGACCCAGTTCGCGTTGAGACACGCCCCGCCAGGGGGTAGGCTCTGCCTCGTGATCGAAGAATCTCTGCTCACGCCCCGGGTCCTGGCACTCGTTGGCCAGACCGGGCCTACCTCCCGCGTTACCGTTAGCCGCAAGGCCGTACACCGGGCGATGGACGTGTATCTTGGCCATCACGACCGTGAATTCGCTGTTGGTGACCCGGTCCCCGGCTTCACCGTCGTGGCCCTCGATCCTGACCTTGACCGGCTGGAGATCCCCGACCTGATGCCCGACTCGCTCCTCATTAGCGACGAATGGTCCTTCGAGCGCCCCCTGCGGATGGGCGACGAGCTGACCCTCGAGAGCCGCATCGCCGATATCTCCGAACGCCTGGGAGGCCGCTTCGGCTACAGCCTCTATGCCCGCATGGAAGTCGTCATGCGCGACCATGAAGGCAACGTGGTCTGCCGCAGCGGCCGCACGATGATGTACTACGATGCTGCCAACGCGCGCGACGGAGGCGAGGAATGACCCCCTCGTTTGAATCGCTCCGCGAGGGCGATGAGATGACCCCGCTCGCCGTCACCCCCGACCTGATGCGCGTCATCCGCTTCTGCGGCCTCACCTGGAACTTCCCTTCGCTCTTCTACGACGTCGATGCGGCCCGTGCCCAGGGCATGCCCGGCACCCTGGTGCCCGGGCCCATGAAGCTCGGCCTCATCTGCCGCGCCGTGGAAGAATGGCTCGGCGATGCTGCCTACGTGCGCCATGTGCGCGCTGCCCATCGCCGCCCCGACATCACCGGCCGCCCCATCACCATCGCCGGGCGCGTGGCCCGGCTCTTCGAAGAGGACGGCCATCGTCGCGCGGACCTTGAACTTGTGGTCATCAACCAGGACAACGAGCCCTCCGTCCGGGGATTTGCCACGGTCGAGTTCTACCGCTAGAGCCCGGCCGCCGCAGGCTGACTCGCAAGCCTCGACGCCCGGTGCGTTCTCCTCCAAAGCACCAGCAGCGGCGGCATCAGCACCACAAAGTAGGCAGCCGAGAATACAAACGCGCTCGTGATCGATACCTCATCGGTGAGCAGACCGAGCGCAGGTTCGAAGAACGCCACCTGCAGGCTGAAGGCGAGTTGCATCAGGCTCAGCACCGTTGCCCGCCGGTCGCTGGGGATGCGCTCGTTCAGATAAGCGTCGACCACAGGACGCGAAAGCCCTGCCATCAGGCTCGAAATGCCAAAGAACGCGAAGGCCGGGCTCGCATCCACCAACGCCAGCCCCCCATAGCTTGCGATGATGCCCATGCAGGCCACCACCAACAGCCGGCCCGTTCCGAGCATCCCGCCGATGCGGAATGCCAGGAGCGCGCCCACAACGGTCGTCGCCCTGAGGGGCGCCTGCAGCACCCCGAACAGCTCTGTGCTCACTTCATGTTCGATGAGGAACGGCTGCACCAGTACCACCGGCCCGAACGTTCCCGTCAGGAGCACCGCCCCGATGAGCAGCGTGTACCGCACCGATGGCGTGGACCACGCGAACGAGAACGCGTTGCCAAGGTTCCGCCAGTAGTTCCGCTCCGTCCGCTCGATCGGCGGTTCGCGCATTGCCAGCGCGCAGCCAATCGCAAGGAAGGGCCCGAGTGCGCTCATCTGTACCGTGAAGGCCAGGCTCGTCCAGCTGGCCACGAATGCACCCAGCACCACCCCGAACATCGCCGCCGTCAACTGAAGGCCGAATCCCCTCCCAGCCAGCTTCTGGAAACGCCCTTCCTGCCCATCTTGCTTCAAGGAGTCGTACAGCAGGGCCGAATCCGCACCCGATTGGGCCGCCATCGCAAAGGCCCAGAGGATGTAGTCAAAGAACAGCATCCAGTAGTTGGTCGTGAAGCCAAAGCCGAGAATCGTCAGGCCGAACAACCCCCCGGCGATGGCCATCATCCGCTTCCGCCCGATGTGGTCGGCCAGGGCGCCCGTCGGCGCCTGCAACGCGGCTACCAGCAGCCAGAACGGCAGATCCATCAGCAGGATCCACTTCAGTTCCAGCTCGCGTTCTTCCACCAGGTACTTGATCCAGATGCCGCCCCAGAGGGCGAAGTTCATCAGGAAAACGAAACCGTAGTAGAGGGGGACGTTGCGGCGATAGGGTGATGAGGGGGCGGCGTTCACGTGTGGACGCAAAGCCTAAGAGCGCGCCTCATACCGGGAAAGCCAGGTCAGACAGACAGGCAAAGCCAACCCCCGGCGGGGGTCAGCTCCGCCTGTCTCTTCCCGCGGGACCGGCCCGCGATGCCTTACTTGAACAGGTCTTCCAGCCCACCGAGGTCGATCTTGTAGAACTCGCCCTCGCCCACGGCGTCGCCCGAGAAGATCCAGACGCCCGGGGCCATGCCGCTCTGGTCGGCAAGGAACGAGAGCACAATCGCGAACACGAGGAAGCCGAGGGCGTTCGCCATTACGACGTGATCGGAGGATGCCGACGTGGTCGCCTGGATGGCGTAGGTGCTCATCACGAACCAGAGCACCATCGCCGTCATCCCCACGCCGAGCCCCATGGGCGTGATCAGCATCAGGATCGAGAGGCTCAGCGGGAAGGCAGCGTAGCCCATCGTCCGCAGAAGGCTCTGCATGTCGGCCTGTTCGCGGTAGAACTGCACCAGCACGACATAGACAACGCCAACCCAGACGCCCCAGAGCACGATCGAGAAGACAGACCCCAGCAGGATCTCCTTCACGAACACGTTGCCGAAATCGATTTCGACTCCGTCTGGCGCCTTGAACAGCAGGTAGAGCCACGCGCCGATCGCCGAGATGAGCGTGGCAATGACCGCCACCGCAATTGCGGGCACAAGTTCCCGCTCGTCGTCGCGCACCTCGTCGAACACCGTTGTATCGAGCTTCGCCAGGCGCACAATCCGGTTGATTACCAGGTTCGGGTCCATGCTGCCTCCTGCAGGTTCGCCGGGACTCTTGAGAGCCAACCCGGGGCGCATGCCAGCCCCCGGGACCATCTTCGTTCCCGGTTGTCGCGCGCACTATAGCACAGCTTTGCAAGAGTGGAATAAGCGCGTATGCGTTTCAGCGGTTCTTCGGCCTTCCACCCGTCTCAGAGCGGCCGCTTGCCCGGCATCCCTGCCCGGCGTGGATACTGGCCGGGCGTGCTCCCCCTCTTCCGAACCAGCACTACGGAGAGCGATTCGCTTATCCCGGCCCGCATACGATGGATGGCCGCCACCTCGCAGTCGAGCGCTTCCAGTGCTCTGCCAGCCGCAGCCAGTTCCACCTGCAGATTGCTCCCCTTCGGCAGCACAATGAGCCCCCCCGGCGCCGCCAGCGGTGCAGTGTACTCCAACAGCACCCGCATTTCTGCCACCGCCCGCGCCGTCACCACCCCGGCACGATCGCGAAGCGCCCCGCGCCCGCATTCCTCGGCGCGCTCCGCGTGCACCGTCACATTCGTCAGCCCCAGCTCGGCCGCTGCCTGGACCAGGAGCATCGCCCTCTTCTTCAGCGGTTCAACCAGGTCCACCGCCATTCCTGGCCGGACGATCGCGGTCACCAGGCCAGGGAACCCGCCGCCGCTGCCTACGTCCGCCAGCCGCTCCGCCGGCCCCTCGAGCTCCGCTATCCGCAACAACTCCAGCGACTCTGCGTACTGCCGCCTGACCGCCTCGGCTGCCTCTACCGCCGTAACCCTCACCCTTGCTACCGCTTCATCGATAAGCGCCGCGTGTCTCTTCAGCAGCGGGAGCCAGCGCCCCGGCTCCTCGAACCCGGGAAACAATCCAGGGAGCGCCTCCCATGCGAGTGCCGCAGGAGTCATCGTCGCCTCACTGAGCGCATTCGGCCCGGAGGTGCTAAGCTAAGCTCATGAGTCATGACTCAGCTACCGAGCAGGCCTCGTCCATCACACTCGGCGAGGCGCTCACCGAGTACATCAACTCCCTGAAGCCCGAAGTCCGCATAACCCACTCTGTCTACGTCCGGAAGTACGTCGAGCACGCCGGCGAACAGACCTACGTGGCCTCGCTGACCAGCGCCCGCATCGAATCCTACGCTGAAGCCCAGATCAAGGTCTCCGACCCGTCTGCAGGCGATCGTGTCGCCGCGCTCAAGCAGTGGTTCCAGTTCTTGAAGAAGCGCAGCTACACAGCCCAGAACTACGGTGTGCATATTCGCGTCCGCAAGCTGCCGGGCCGTGCCTCCCCGGGCGCCTCGCGCACCATCACCGACGAGGACAACAGGGTCGAAATGACCCGCGAAGGCCATGAGGCCCTCTCCGCCGAGCTTGCCGGCCTGCGCGCCCGCACCCCCGAGCTAGTGGCGGCCGTGGCCCATGCCCGGGAAGACAAGGATTTCCGCGAAAACGCCCCCCTGGAGGCCGCACGCGAAGCGCTCGCCTTCAACGAGCAGCGAGTCAAGGCCATCGAGGCCACCCTCAAACGTGCTGTCATCGTCCAGGAAGCGCCTGCCGCCGATGACCGCTCCGCCATTGGGTCAGTGGTCACCGTTACCAGGGTCGACACCGGGACGCAGGAGACATACCGCCTTGTCGGCGCTCGTGAAGCCAACCCTGCCGAGAAGAAGATCTCAGTGGAATCCCCGGTAGGTAAGGTCCTTCTCGGCCGGCGCCCTGGCGACGATGTTTCCGTCAACGTCCCCTCGGGGACCATCCAGTTTCGAATCGATACCATCGCGCGTTCCTGAATCCGCCGCCACAGTCCTCTCAGGCCGGTACGTTCACCTTTTCGGCTGATCTGCCGTTACTACAGGTGAAAGGCGCGTGCCTGCGGGATGCCCCCGCGAAACGTCTGGTGTTTCGGCGCCCCCAATAGGTGCTTCTCCCTATGCGACGCCGGGAATGCCAGTCGCATACTCGCGCCGGAGGTTGGCAGCCATGCTTGTAAAGGGCGATGTGAAGTGCCTGCACTGCGGGTACATCTCGGGCCAGTGGGTTGGCCCCAGCGGAGCGCCGCTGACTTTCAGCGGCTTCACGTCGGAACGGCATGCTCCCCCGGCCGACCCGGCAGCCCCCATCCGGTGTGCCCGCTGTGACGGGCCAGTACTGCTCGATGATGCCGGCCTCGTGATTTCGAGCCATCGCTTGCGCCGCATTCGCCGCCTGCGCGAACAGATTGCCGCCCTCGAATCACGGCGAAATCGCGCTGCCTGAGGTGCTGACTCCGCGGCAGTAACCCGCGCGGGACCGGGATCCTGACCGGCCGGGCCCGGGTGCCCTACACTTGGGAGCTGTGACTCGTAGCCGGCTCCCCGCTGCCTTCTCCCGCGACGACATCAAGCGCTTTCGCTCCAACCTCCGCGATGAGGTGGATGGGGCCGCTCTCTACCGGTACCTGGCCCAGGCCGAGCCCGACCCCCACCTCCGCGACATCTATGAGCGGCTTGCCGCCAGCGAGGACCGGCACCTGGCACTCTGGCGCTCGAAGCTCGAAGAGGCCGGGGAACGCGTCCCCGATTACCGCCCTTCCCTTCGTGTCAGGATGCTCGGCTTCATCGCCCGCCGATTCGGCGCGGCGCTGGTTGCCCCCGTTGTGGCCCAGATGGAAGCGGGCGCAATGGGCATGTACGACGACCAGCCCGAGGCAGTCGCCGAGCACCTCCCGGCCGACGAACGCTCCCATGCCCGCGTCTTCCGCGAGATCTCCCGCACAGGCCGCGACCGGCGCAGCGGCCCCGTCGATATCGCGCGCATCGAGGGCCGCCATCGCGGCGCCACCGGGAACGCCCTTCGCGCCGCCGTTCTCGGCGCCAACGATGGGCTCGTTTCGAACCTCAGCCTCGTAATGGGAATCGCCGGCGCCAGCCCCGGCCGCGCTGTCGTCATTCTCGGGGGCATCGCCGGGCTGCTCGCCGGGTCGCTGAGCATGGCTCTTGGCGAATGGATCAGCGTCCGCAGCAGTGCCGAGGCTTTCGAGCGCCAGATGGAGATTGAGCGCCAGGAGCTTGAACTTGATCCCGAAGAAGAAGAGGAAGAGCTGACGCTCATCTACCAGGCAAAGGGGCTCTCGCGCGCCGACGCCCGGCGCACCGCCCGCCAGATCCTCTCCAATCCCGAGACCGCCCTCGACACCCTGGTTCGCGAAGAGCTGGGCATGTCGCGGGAAGAAGCCGGCAACCCCTGGGTCGCGGCCGGAACGTCGTTCCTGACCTTTGGTGGCGGCGCCATTCTGCCCGTTCTCCCCTGGTTCGTCGTCGGTGGCGCCCCCGGGATCGCTGCCAGCGCTGCCCTCTGCGGAGCCGGTCTCTTCACAGTTGGCGCTGCCATCACGCTGTTCACAGGACGGGGGATGCTCTTTTCAGGCGCCAGGATGCTCGGCTTCGGCCTTGCCGCCGCCGCCCTCACCTTCGCCATCGGCAAGGCCATCGGCGCGGGCGCCGGCATCTAAGCTCGCCAGGCGCAATCCGGCAGACAAGCGTCCGCTTGATCCTTCGCCGCCGGTCTTCGATACTGAAGTCTCTGGTGGCTAGAGCGAGGTGGTCCCACCCGTTCCCATCCCGAACACGGAAGTGAAACGCCTCAGCGCTGACGATACTGCTCGGGCAACCGGGTGGGAAAATAGGCCGCCGCCGGTCAATAAGTCGAACCGCCGCGAGGGCGGTTTCTTTTTGCCCATTGCGGCGCCACCTCCCCCGGTGTAGCCTCTCCCCTGACAACTAAATAGCTGTTCGGGATCGCTGGGGGTGCCTTCGGGCTGAGATCAAACCCCTTGAACCTGACCACGTTGATGCGTGCGTAGGAAAGCGGTCGGACCACGAGAGCTTCTTTCGAGTCCGGGCTTTCCGGGCTTTTTTCTTGCCCGGAACCCCAGGCTCCCAGCTCCCGGGCGGCAGAAAGCGCAACACCTTGCCGCATCCGTATCTCCGCACTACTGTTCAACGCCCGTCCGTCCCGGCGGTGGCGCCATGATCGTCGAGGTCCAGTGCCTCGCCAGCCCGCCAGGAACGCCTTCCGAACCATGGGCCTACATCGAAGCCGCCATCGGCGTCATCCAGGAATCAGGTCTCCGCTACGAAGTCTCGGCGCTTGGCACCACCTTCGAAGGCGCCCCCGGTCAGTGCTGGCCAGTCCTGAGGCGCGTTCACGAAGCCTGCCTCGAAGCTGGCGCGCGGTCGGTTGTCACCATCATCAAGGTGGAACAGGCGACCGGCGAGGGCGCTCCAACAATGGACGGCCTTACGGCGAAGTTCAGGTAGCTCCTGTGCTTGCGGCCTTCTTCCGCACCCCGCGCAAAGCGGCATCTGCCGCCCGGGAGTACCTGCCCGCAGCGCTCCTGCTCATCCTGCTCATTGCGGGCTGGGAGGCGTGGGTTCGCGTCTTCGATACCAAACCGTACATCCTTCCCGCACCGTCACGCGTCTGGAGCGCCTTTCTCGATGTTCATGGCCAGATCCCCGGTCACGCCCGCACAACCCTGGTTGAAGCGCTCCTCGGTCTCACGATCGGAGCAGGTATCGGGGTGACGCTTGCGGCACTCCTTTCCGCGATGCCGCTCCTGCGACGTGTCCTCTATCCCCTCCTCGTAATCTCGCAGACCATCCCCATGGTCGTGCTCGCACCGCTCCTCATCGCCTGGTTCGGCTTCGGCATGACCCCCAAGATCGTAGTAGTCGCCCTGATTGCCTTCTTCCCCATCGCCGTCAGCACCGCCGATGCCCTTACTGGCGCCGACCGCGAGATGGTGGGCCTGGTGCGTTCGATGGGCGCCGGCCGCCTCCAGGTTCTGCGCTACGTGCTCCTCCCGGCCGCCCTGCCGGCGTTTTTCGCTGGCCTGAAGATCGCCGCCGCCTATGCCGTCGCGGGCGCCGTCATCGGGGAATGGGTCGGTGCAAGCTCGGGGCTGGGCCTCTTCATCACGCGCTCGCAGCGCGCCTTCCGCGTTGACCAGATTTTCGTTGCCGTTGCCTTCGTCGCCTTCGCGAGCGTCGCGCTTTTCGCCGCCGTCCACGTCCTCTCCAGGCTTGCCTTGCCCTGGATGTACGCAAACGAAAAGGAGTCCGAATCATGAAGCTCCGCGCCATGGCGCCTGTCCTGCTGGCCCCGGTCCTGCTCCTGGCCGGCCTGTCCTGCGGCGAGGAAGATGACGGCGGTCTGCAGGAAGTCACGCTCATGCTCAACTGGACCCCTAACACGCACCATAACGGCATCTACGCGGCAATCGAGAAAGGCTGGTACGAGGAAGCCGGGCTCAGGGTGAAGATCGTTGAGCCTGCTGCCGGTGGCGTCGAACAGGTTGTGGCCGCCGGGAATGCCGATTTCGGTATCTCCATCCAGGAGTCCGTCATCCCCGCTCGCGCCGAAGGCGTCCCAATCGTATCCATCGGCGCCATCCTTCAGCACAACGATTCCAGCCTCATGATGCTCTCCCGCGAGGGCGTCATCCGGCCGAAGGACCTCGCCGGCAAGACCTATGGCGGCTTTGGCGGCCCCCTTGAGATCGCGCTCATCAACCGGCTTGTCTCGTGCGATGGCGGCGACGCCAGCAAGGTCAAATTCGTCGAGGTTGGCAACGTCGACTATCTCGTCGGTATGGAGCAGGACCGCTTCGATTTCGCCTGGGTCTTCGAATCGTGGGATGTCATCCGCGCGCGGGAAGTCGAGAGGAAGGAAGTCACCACCATCAAGTTCGTCGACTATCTCGGCTGCATACCAGACTGGTACACGCCCCTGTTCATCACCAGCGAGAAGATGCTCAAGGAGCACCCGGCGACGGTACGCAAGTTCATGGAGGCTACGGCGAAGGGGTACAATTACGCGATCTCGAACCCGGCTGAGGCCGGCAACGCCCTCCTGAAGGGAGCCCCCGAGCTCGACAGGGACCTCGTCGCGAAGAGCTCCGCCTACATGGCTACTCACTTCGTTGACAGCGGCCGGCAGTGGGGGCTCCAGGATCGGGGGGTCTGGGAAGGATTCGAGAAGTTCCTGCGCGAGTCCGGCCTCACATCGAAATCCATCGACGTGACCGCCGCTTTCACCAACGAGTTCCTCCCCAGGTAGCCGGGATGCAGGCCGACGGGATTGAGTTGCACCGGCTGAGTCATGTCTTCACAACCCGGCGCCAAAGCGTGGCAGCGCTCGATGGCGTCGACCTTTCTGTCGCGGCGGGCCGCTTTGTCAGCGTGGTCGGGCCCAGTGGTTGCGGGAAGAGCACCATCCTTCGGATCCTCGCAGGGCTTCTCGTTCCCACCGCCGGCGAAGCTCTTGTCCGCGGCGAGACCGCCTCTGGCCGCCCCGGTCTCGTCGCTTACATGCCGCAGAAGGACCTCCTCCTGCCCTGGAGGCGCACCCTCGCCAACGCGTCTCTCGGCGCCGAGATAGCTGGCGTACCATCGCGAGACGCCCGCCGCCGCGCTCTCGAACTCTTCGGCGCCTTCGGCCTTTCCGGATTCGAGCACTCCTGGCCTGTGCAACTCAGCGGCGGTATGCGCCAGCGGCTGGCACTCCTCCGTACCTTCCTTATTCCTTCCCCCGTCATGCTCCTCGATGAGCCCTTTGGCGCCCTCGATGCCATTACGCGGCGCCAGATGCAGCAGTGGCTGCAGCAGGTGCTGGCGCGCGAGAGCCGGACCGTGCTGCTGGTCACGCACGATGTCGAGGAGGCGCTGGTCCTTTCCGATGAGGTGTACGTGATGTCGCCGCGTCCGGGGCGGATGGCCGCGCGCGTAGCCGTGCCGTTCGAACGGCCCCGGCAGCCTGGCCTGGTCACGGCGCCAGCCTTCGTGGCTCTCAAGGCAGATTTGCTGGCGGCGCTCGACGCCGGCGCTTCGTCCGGATCGCCATGTGAGCCAGCCGGGTGAGCGAAATGCCGCTTTGCACGCCCGCTCCAAAGCCGTAGTCTGCCCCCATGCCCATCGCCACCAGCCGCCAGGACCGAACCTTCGTAATCACCCTCAACCGCCCCGAGGCGATGAACAGCATTGACCCCGAAATGTTCGACCAGCTCACCGCCGCCTGGGATGAGTTCGAGCACGACGACTCCCTCTTCGTTGCCATCGTGACTGGCGCGGGGCCGAAGGCCTTCTGCGCAGGCCGCGATCTCGTGAAGAGCGCTGCCGATTCCTCTGCCGACTGGAGCCAGCGCCGCAGCGAAGGGCGGCTCACACCTGAAGGCATATGGAAGCCAGTCATTGCCGCCATAAACGGGCACTGCCTGGCGGCCGGCCTTGCCCTCGCCCTTGGCTGCGACCTTCGGCTCGCGACCCCTAACGCCACCTTCGGGACCATGGCCGCCCGGCGCGGCATCGTCGCCGGCGGCGGCCAGACCCAGCGCCTGGCACGCTACATCCCCTTCGCTATTGCCATGGAGATGATCCTCTTCGGCGACCGCATTGAGGCGAACGAAGCCCATCGCGTCGGGCTCGTCAACCGCGTCGTCCCACAGGAAGAGCTGATGCCCACCGCCATGGCCTGGGCGGCCAGGCTCTGCGAGAACGGCCCCCTGGCGCTGCAGGCAATGAAGCAGGCCGCCTACGACGGCGGCCTCGACATGCCCTTCCGCGAAGGCATGCGCATGGAGGCCCGCCTCTACACCCAGGTCATGAAGACCGAAGACGCCGCCGAGGGCCAGCGCGCCTTCGCCGAAAAGCGCCCCCCTCAGTTCAAGGGCCGCTGACCCCTCCACCCGCGCCTCCTATCTGCTGCACCCTTCCTTTGTGAGCGCTCTTGCTCTCTGGAAGGCCGTCGTGGCGGAGACCACTCCAACTTCCTCGAACGGGTCATCGGCCTCATGGAGGAGAACGGGGTCCTCTACTGCGTGATCGGTGGCGTGGGCGTGAACGCCTATGCCGAGCCGATCGTCACCCAGACCTCGACATCGTCATTGCCGCAGAGGACCTGGAGCGCGCGCGGGGCCTGCTCGAAGCCGGGTTTCGGGTGAAGGAAGTCGAGCACGGCCTGGATGTCTATGACCCGGGGTCGAAGCTGCAGGTGCAGGTCCAGCGCGGGGCGGAGTTGTTCCCACTGGTGGACCGGGCCTCGCTTCTCGATGTGCTTGGCATGCGGCTTCCCATCGCCTCCCCTGCCGGCTTGCTACAGGCGAAGGCAGCGGCAGCGCTCGAACCCGCACGGCGGCCCAGCAAGCGCGGCAAGGACCTCCTGGACATTGCCCGCCTCATTGGCGCCTTTCCCGGGTTGCGGAGCCGGCTCCCGGCGGAACTTCTGCCCGGGTGGAGCCGTTCCTGGACCATCCTGAATAGGATGGGAAGCCCGTTCCTGGCGGCTCATCTAACATAGACCCGTGCAGTCGCCAGCCCTCGCTCCCCTCACGGGCATTCGCGTCCTCGACTTCACCTGGGCGCTGGCCGGGCCATTCGCCACCATGCAGCTTGCCGACCTCGGCGCCGAGGTCGTCAAGGTCGAATACCCCGAAACCCACGAAAAGGAACGCGGCTTCGGGCCCTACCACGAAGGCATCTCCACCTTCTTCTTCAGCCCCAACCGGGGGAAGAAGGGCATCTGCATCGACCTCAAGGCGGCCGAGGGCAAGGACCTGGTTCGCCGGCTCGCCCGCCAGGCAGATGTCGTGACCGAGAACTTCCGCCCGGGGACGATGGACCGCCTCGGGCTTGGCTACCCGGCGCTCCGCGAGGTGAACCCGCGGCTCGTTTACGCCGCCCTCAGCGGCTTCGGCCAGACAGGGCCCTACAGTGCCATGGCCGCCGTCGACGCCGTTGCCCAGGCCATGGGCGGTACCATGAGCCTGAACGGCGAACGCGGCGGCCCCCCGACCCGCATCGGGGTCAGCATCGGCGACATGGTTGGCGGGCTCTATCTTGCTCTCGGCATCCTCGCCGCTTTGCGGGCCCGGGACCTTACCGGCGAGGGACAGATGCTTGACGTCGCCCTCATGGAGGCGCAGATGGCGCTCTGCGAAAACGCCATCGTCCGCCATTCGGCCTTCAATGAGCACCCCACGCGCCAGGGGAGCCGCCACGCCCTCCTCGCCCCATTCGGCCCTTTCCCCACCAGGGACGGGCACCTCGTCATCGCCAACGTGAAGGAATGGGAGCTCTTCTGCGCGCTCATTGAACGCGACGACATCGCCCTGGACGAACGCTTCGCGACGAACCGCGGCCGCCTGGAGAACATCGACGCCCTCGAGCACGAGCTTGCCGTGGCGCTCATGAAGAAGACCACGGACGAGTGGTTCGCCATCATCGAGCCCGCCAACGTGTGCGCAATCGGCAAGGTCAACACCATCGCTGACCTTTTCGAAGACCCCCATGTGGCCGCGCGGAATATGCTGGTGGACCTCCCCCTCCCCTATGGAATCCCGGGGACGCTGAAGCTGCCGAACTCCCCGCTTCATCTCTCCCGAACCCCCACGGTAGTCGGGAAGCCAATGCCAGGCCACGGCGCCGACACTGCCGGCGTGCTCTCCGACTGGCTCGGAATTCAGGGACAAGAACTGGAGCGCCTGCGCCTCTCCGGGGCCGTCAAATAGCGCCGTGCCTGGCCGCCCGTCCGGGCGCAATGAGGTGCAGGGCCGCTTCTCACCGGCAGTGTCCGGCTTACGCCTTCGCCCTGCAAGGTGCAATCGCTGTAGGCTAGAGCAATGGCCAAAGAGGAATCCTTTGACGTCACCACCGGAGTCGACCTCCAGGAGGTTGACAACGCCGTCAACCAGGCACGCAGGGAGATCGGCACCCGCTTCGACTTCAAGAACGTCCTGGCCGAGATCGAGTACGACCGCCATACCGCGAAGCTCAACATCCACACAACCGATGAATACAAGCTCGAAGCTATCTGGCAGGTGCTGTCAGCCCGCCTGATCGCCCGGGATGTGCCGCTCAAGAACATCGTGCGGGGGAAGCCCCAGCAGGCGGGTGGAAGCACCGTACGCCAGGAGATGACGCTCACCCAGGGCATCGAGAGCGAGATCGCCCGCAAGATCGTGAAGTTCATCAAGGACCAGAAGTACAGGAAGGTCCAGGCGCAGGTCCAGGGCGATGCCGTCCGTATCAGCAGCCCCAGCCGCGACGAGTTGCAGCAGGTGATCGCTGCCCTGAAGACCGAGGACTACGGAATCGAGCTGAAGTTCGGGAACTACCGCTAACGCCCGCCGCCCACGCTACGAAAGGGCCAGCGGGACCAGTTTCGACCCGAGGAGACGGTCGTCGCGCGTAACCAGGGGAATGCCGTAGACCAGGCTCGTCGCTGCGATGATTTCGTCTGCCGGGTCACTGCGGAAGTCGAGAAACCTCAGTGCTCGGGCGACGTCGAGGTCAATCGGCCACACCGTCAGTTCGGCGACGACCTGGCGAACGCGTGCATCGTCCGGTCCCCGCCGGATGCGCCCTTCTCGCGCGAGGAACGCCAGTTCCCAGAGCACAATCCCGGAGATGGACCAGGAGTCGCCCTCCAACAGCCTGCGTTCGCCCGGGCGGAGACGCCCCTCGATTGCGGCCACGAAGATATGGGTGTCCAGGTTCAACATCTCCGGGGAAAACGGCCAGGTTCATTCAGCTACGCGACCGCGTGGTCGAAGGCCGTCTGCGAACAAATCGCCGGGCGTGCCAGTCCACTCGTCCGAGACCCATGCCCCGGTGCTGAACAGGTCATCGGATTCGTCAACTATGACCTCGCCGCGCAGGATGCCAACAAGGTGTCCGTGACCCGCTCGCGCCTCTACGGGCACGAGCTTCGCCACCGGCTTCCCCCGTTTGGTGATGATGATCCCTTCGGAATCGACCTCATCAAGGAGGGCAAGGCACTTCGCCTTGAATTCCGCCGCGCCAATCGTCTTCATGGTCACATTATATGACCGGTCACCTGAGATGACCACATAAGCCCCACGACAACCGACCTACCTTGCGGTAATCTCTGCACTGGCGGCAGATTCGCCGCGCGCCAACAACCTGCTGGGAGTGCCGAAATGGAATTCAAGTTCACCGCCGAACACGAGGCCCTGCGACGTGAGGTACGCGAGTTCCTGCAGGCTGCCATCCCGCCCGGCCCGGGCCCTGCTCGCCCCACCAGCCAGGAGAACTGGGAAGAGCAGATGGTCTTCATGCGCAGGCTCGCTGCCAAAGGCTGGGTGGCGCCGGCCTGGCCAAAGGAGTACGGCGGTCTCGCCTGGCCCCACATCAAGCAGATGGTCTTTAGCGAGGAGCTCTCCTATGCCGGCGCTCCCGACGGGGGACGCGTCTTCAACGTCGGCATGATCGGTCCCACCCTCATCGTCCATGGCACCGAGGCGCAGAAGAAAGAACACCTGCCGCGCATCACAAACGCCGACGTCGTCTGGTGTCAGGGCTACAGCGAACCGGGCGCCGGCTCCGACCTCGCCTCCCTGCAAACACGCGCAGTCCGGGACGGCGACGACTACATCGTCAACGGCCAGAAGATCTGGACCACCGGCGCCCACCACGCGGACTGGTGCTTCCTGCTGGCGCGCACCGACCCGAACGCGCCCAAGCACAAGGGCATCTCGTTCCTCTTGATCGACATGAACACCCCCGGCATCTCCGTGCGCCCGATCGTCAATATGGCGGGCTTCCACGAATTCAACGAGGTGTTCTTCGAAGACGTGCGCGTTCCCGCCGCCAACCGCGTCGGTGAGGAGAACAACGGCTGGTACGTCGCCATGACCCTCCTCGACTTCGAGCGCTCGAACGTTGCCTCCATCGCCGCCAACCAGCGTTCACTCGAAATGCTTGCCGAATTCGCAAGGGAGACCCGGCCCGGCGGCGCCTACCGCGACATCCTTCGCCACCGGCTGGCAGACCTTTGGACGGCAAACGAGGTCGGCCGCCTGCTCAGCTACCGCACCGCCTGGATGCAGGAAGCAGGCAAGATCGCCAACTACGAAGCCTCGGTGATCAAGGTCCTCGCGACCGAGCTGGGCATGAAGATCATGGACTTCGGCGTGAACCTGCTCGGGCCCGGGGGCGGCCTCGAACCCGGCTCGAAGCACGTCCGCTGGGATGGGGTCATCGAAAAGGGCTTCCTCTCCGCCGTGTCGCCGACTATCTACAGCGGATCCAGCGAGATCCAGCGCAACATCATCGCCACGCGCGGCCTGGGGCTGCCGAGAGACTAGCCGGCGTACTCCCAGCCAAGCTCCTTTTCGGTGAGCGCCTCGCCTGTGCGCGGCATGTCGCCGTCTGTCACCCGGCCGATGACCACGATGTGGTCACCGGCGGAGACGAACTGTTCCGCCTCGCAGGTGTACCACGCCAGCGCGTGAGCAAGCACCGGCACTCCGGCGGCGTGGATGAAGTGCCCAATGCCCGCCAGTTTGTCATGCACCTGGGAGGCTGCTTCCTGCGAGCGCCCCTTTATCTTGCTCCCTTCGGCGGGCATCACGACCCGCTTCGCGATCGCCGGTCCATCCAGGACGTGGAGCAGGTTGACGCTAAAGGCCCCTGTTTCTCGGACGAACCTCAGCGTGCGTGCGTCGTTTTCGATTGCCACAGCGGCCAGGCGCGGCCTGAACGAAACCTGCATCACCCAGTCGGCGAGCATCAGGTTGAACTGGCCGCCGGCGCTACGCGAGCCGATCACATGTACCCCGTACGCCATCGCGAGCATCGCTCTTTCAACTGGCTCTATGACCTTCGGGGTTCCCGGGAGGGATGGCATCTCTGGAAATTCCGGCAAAGCCTGGCTCCAAGCAGTTTCATTCCATGGTGCCATGTCGCAGCCGGGAAATCAGTCGGCGGCCCAGAACCTCTCCCGGTGCGCACTCATTCAACTGCAGCCGGGCGCCGTCACCCGCGACCGTCCAGCCGGTTGATACAGGGCCGTGGCGCGCAAGAGCGCCGCATGGTCACACCACGGGACGTCTCGCCTACTCTCCCGGGCCCTCACTGGACCCCGGCGCCCCGTCAGAGCGTTCCGGGCTCGTCTGGTAGCCCGGGAAGGCAGCGCGGTCGGTTGCGCGTACCGGCAGGCGATTCGTAGTATATGACCGCAAATCTTGTGGTGATATGCAAGATTCATGAGCTCTTGCAAGGATTGGTAGTTTTGATTAAGCGCCTGCTCCAGTTCGTCGCGCCCGCGGCCCTCCTGTTCGTCCTGGCGGCCGCCGCCTGTGGCGACGACGATGACAAGCCCGTCCCATCCCCGACGTCTCCAACTCCCGGGGGGAGCGCCGCTACGCCCACGGCGCCGGCCGCCGCCTTCCCCATGCAGGTCACCGACCTCCTCGGCCGCAAGGTCGAAATCAAGGCGAAGCCCGCCACGGTTGTCACCCTCAGCCCGACTGCGACCGAGCTCGTCTATGCCGTCGGCGGAACTGTTGTTGGCCGCACTTCCTCGGTGGACTATCCCGAGGCGGCAAAGCAGGCAAAGGATGTCGGCACGGCCTACCAGCCGAACGCAGAGACCATCCTCGGCCTGAAGCCCGACCTCATCGTCGCTGATTCGGTTATCCAGGCCCAGCCCGACCTTCGCAAGGCCATCGAAGGATTCGGCGCACCGGTAGTGTTCATTGGCGCCGAGAGCTACCAGCAGGTGCTCGATGGCCTGGCCCTGATGGGCAAGATACTCGATGCCGGCATGCAGGCCCAGAACGTTTCCGCCCAGATCGAAAAGGCCCTTGCCGATGCAAAGGCTGCCCTCGCAGGCAAGCAGGCCAGCGCCGTTCTCCTTATCTCCGACCGCGACCGGACCCTCTACGCAGCCAAACCCTCGAGCTACGCGGGCGACATCATGTCCAGGCTGGGGCTCACCAATCCGGCCGGCACCCAGCCCGATTCCGGCCCCTTCCCGGGTTACACGGCGGTGCCGCCAGAGAAGCTGGTGGAGTTCAACCCGGACTTCATCTTCACCATCACCCCGGCCCCCCCGCCCGCGCCCCGGCTAAGCAGCATGATCCCCTCGATCCCCCCCTTCAAGGGGCTCAAGGCGGTGACGGGCAACCACGTCGTTGAGGTCGATGTCCAGGTATTCCTGCAGGCGCCGGGTCCGCGCATCGTCGATGCCTTCAAGGCCATCACGGCGGCCGCTACAAAGAACTAAGGCCCCGCCCGGACTAGAATGACGGAGATGTTGGCCCGGCCTGCTGACCCGCGGAGAGCGCCTGCCCGGCGTTCGATGTTGCGCGCCGGGCCGCTTGCGGTGCTCGCCGCCGGGCTGGGAGCGTTGGCCCTCCTCGGCCTTCTCAACATGATGCTGGGGTCGATCACCCTCTCCCCCGCTGAAGTATGGTCGGGCCTGACATCGCAATCCGACCCCTTCGCCCGCAGCGTTGTCTGGCAGATCCGGTGGCCGCGCTTCGTTGATGGAATCCTTGTGGGCGCTTCCCTGGCTACAGCCGGAGCCCTGCTTCAGGGGGTCACGCGCAATCCCCTGGCCGACCCGGCAATCCTGGGCATTACGGCCGCCGCCGGGCTTGCGAGCTCAATTGCCATCGTCGTTGACCCGCAGGTCCCGCAGTGGGGTCTCGCGCTAAGCTGCGCGGCCGGCGGCCTCGCCGGGGCTGGCGTCCTCTTCTTCGTCGCCTGGCGGGGGCAGGTCTCCCCCGTGCGGCTCGCGCTGGCCGGCGTCGCGCTCTCTGCCTTCTTCGGTGCGGCCATCGTGGGCCTGCTCTCGAGCTCGCGCACCTTCCTTCAAACAAGCCTCGGCTTCCTTGCCGGCGGGCTCTATGGCTCTGAGTGGCGCGAACTCCGGGCCGCCCTCCCATACCTTGTCCCCGCGTTCCTCGGGGCCACGCTGCTGGGGGGGCGCCTCAATGTCCTTGCTCTCGGCGAGGATGTCGCTGCCGGGCTCGGTGTCCTGACCGACCGCACCCGGCTGCTTGTCCTGGCCGTCGCCGGGCTCCTCACCGCCGGCGCTGTTTCCATTGCCGGGCTCGTTGGTTTCGTGGGGCTGGTGTGCCCTCACCTGGCGCGGTTCACCGTCGGTACCGACAACCGGCTCGTCATCCCCGCGGCCGCGCTCTATGGCGCGATTCTGGTTACCGGTGCCGACCTTGCCGCCCGGCTCGTAATCCGCCCCTCGGAAATCCCCATGGGCATCATCACGGCCGGGATTGGCGCTCCGTTCCTGCTCTACATGGTGAAGTTCCGCGGATGAAACTCACAACACACGACCTCGCCCTGGCCTACGATGGCCGCCTGGTCATTGACGGCGTCTCCTTCGAAATCGACGCAGGCGAAATGGTCGCCATTGTTGGCCCCAACGGCAGCGGCAAGAGCACCCTCCTGCGGGGCCTCTCGCGATTGCAGAAGCCCGTCCGCGGCCGCGTTCTGCTGGGCGAAACCGATATCCGTCACATGAGCACGCGCGAAGTGGCGCGCACTCTCGCCATCCTCCCCCAGTCACCCGACGCCGGGAACGACCTCACCGTGCGCGAGCTCGCCTGGCGTGGGCGCTATCCCCACCAGGGGCTCCTTCAGCGCCCCGGGCGCGCCGACTACGAGGCGGTCGAATGGGCACTCGCCGCGGCCGATGTTGAGGTCCTTGCCGCAAGGACGCTCGGCAGCCTCTCGGGCGGCGAACGTCAACGCGCCTGGATAGCGCTCGCCCTCGCCCAGCAGCCGAAGGTCCTCCTCCTCGACGAGCCGACCAGCTTCCTGGACATCCAGCACCAGGTCGAAGTGATGCACCTCCTGCGGCGCCTCAATCACGAGGGCATGACCGTCGTCGCCGTACTCCATGACCTGCCGCTCGCTGGCCGCTTTGCCGACCGTGCAATCGCCATCAACCGTGGAAAGGTCGAGATGGACGGTCCACCTGCGCGCGTCTTCGAGCCGGGGGCACTCGAGCGCGTATTCAACGTCCCAATGATCGTCCTTGCCGACCCGGTGACGGGCCTGCCCATTCCACTGCCCGCGCCCGACCCGCACCTCTGCGCTATTGCGCCCGGGCGGTAGAACCGCGTCCTCTTTCAGCCATCGCCCGGACACGACAGTAGAGCGCGCGGTAGTCCTCGATGTCCGCCCTGCCGGGGCAGAAGATCGACGTTGGCGAAACCCGGGACGCCACCATGAAGATGGCCAGGGCGCCAAGGATGGCGGCGGCGTAGGCGATTGAACTGGCCAGTGCCGCCCCGTTGATGCCATAGGCCGGGACCAGCACAAAGGCGAGTGAAATGTCGATGACGAGCCCCGTGCCTGCTACCAGTGCCGATGCCCAGGGCTTGCCCCGCTGGTACGTGTAGTAGCCCGAAAAGGCCGCTGCGAGCCCGTACAGCAGAACGCCGGGCAACAGGATTCGCAGCGCCGTGGCCGCCGATGCGTAGTCCGGGTCCAGGATTCGCACCAGAATGTCGGCGGTCGCGAACAAACCCAGGCACACCGCGCCCAGGATCACGAGCGTGTGGCGCATGACGCGCGTCGTGAGAGCGATCGCTTCCTCCCGGGTGGCCGAGCCGACGCGGGAATAGGTGGCGAGTGCAAGCGATCCGCTGAATTGCCACACGGCCTCACCCATGTAGACCGCTATCGAATACACCCCCACGCCGCGAGTGCCCTCGTAGCGCTCCACCACAAGTGCGTCCGCGCGGTAGTTCAGGTAGGAGACCGCGCTCGAAAGCCCGGCCAACACGCCGAAGCGCAGCATCGCAGTGACAAGGCTGCCCTCGAACTTCAGGCCACGCATGAACGACAGGGCGCCGGTGGCCAGCAGGATCGGCACCGCAAGCCACTGCCCCGCGGCAAACGCCCAGAGAGCCGCTCCTGGCGTTTCCCGCCCGAAGGCGACCGTCGTGACCACGATGGCCGCCAGCGACAGCAGCGGCGGCAGAACAAGCGTGATGTTGTAGCGGACCAGCGCGCCGTGGCCCAGGTAGACGCCCGCCACAACGGTCGTAACGATTACGGCAGCAGCACTCGCCCCAACAGAGACCGCGACTGCCCGGGGCTCGCCCGTGAGCACCTCGCCGGCCACGATCCCGGCGATTACCGCCAGGGCGCCGAGGGTCCCGGCCAGGGCGCTGCCGTTGACGAGCACCGTCCCCGGGTCGCGCTTCCGGTTGGACACCTGGTAGGCGGTTGATGCGGTCAGGCCCCCCGACATGGCCGCCACAACTCCGATCACGGTGGCGCCCAGGACAAACGTGCCGCGTCCGGAGACGCCAAGCTCGTTCGCTGTCACTACCAGCGTGAGGAACCCTACGAGGATGTTAATGCCGCGGAAGAGGAAGGCTACGATTCCGCCAAAGGCAACCGACATGTTGCCCATCCTATGACAGCGCCCCCCTAAGCGGGGCAGCGGAGGCGCAGCGCGCGGCCTCGCTCGCCTGCGCGCCCAACGTAGAAGGGGCGCCCCCGGGCGCCCCTTCTACGTCATTCCGGTCTGCCGGCCCGGCTATTCGCCGAAGCCGCTGTAAAGGCCGTCGTTGTCACCCACGTTCAGGTCGTTGGTGACGTCCGCGATGGCGATGATCGGCACATCGCTTGTGATGGTCATTCCCCCCCAGAAGCAGCTCGGGTTGGGGCTGAAACCGTTATCCGAATCCAGGTTCTGGTAGAAGATGAAGGACCCTGTGATTGACCTGGTCACGGTCGACGTGTAGGCCGCCCCGCAGCCCGGGGCGCCCGACGTCGGGTCGTTCACCGTCTCGATCGTCAGGCTGGCTGCTCCGCCGCCGGCCACGCTCACGCTAACCCAGCTGTTGTAGCCAAACGAGCCACCCGACGCATAGGCGCGCCGGAACACCAGCGGCAGGCGTACCTTCGTTGTTGCCCGGTCGGTCGGCACGCCGTTCACAGCCGTGTACAGGTCCTCATCTACGTAGCTGCCGGCGGTCGTCATCTTCGCGCGGAAGAGCACCGCCGCAAGGGGCAGGTCCGAGGTAACGGTGGCGGCGCCCACAAAGCCCACCGGCACGGTGCTGTCGCTGTAGACACTGTGGTTGGCGGTGCCGTTCGCGGGAACGCTCACGCTCACCGAATGCGTCCCGGTGTTGCCGGTGTAGGTAATCGTCGCTGTCGCCGCGCTCGCATTCGTGTTCGAAAGCAGGATCTGGCTGTAGTAACCGTCAGGCGTCTTGAGTGCCAGCGGGATTGCAATCGAAGTCCCGATATCGTCCGTCGTCGAGCCTGCTCCGCCGACAATGAACCCATCGTACGAGGCGAGCTTGCGGCGGCCGCTGCTCACATAGGCGTCCACGGCGACCGTCACCGGCGAGCCGGTCGACGTGACCGTGGCAGCCATGAGCGTGTTCGATGTCGTCGAGGGCATCGGCGTGGCGCCGTCGCCCGACGTAGGTGCGAACGTGATCTGCCCGCCCACGGGCACACGGTAGCCTGTCGTGCAGCCCGTGCCGCCCGGCCCCGTATCGGTGACCGGGGCGCGCCCGCCTGCTCCAACCGCGCCGGCGCCCGGCACGAACGAATAGGTCACAGAGACGCAGGCATCGGCGGTGCCCGTGTTCGCAATCGCAAACCGGGTGTTGTATTCGCCATCGAGCGCGTTGCTGATGTAGGGCAGCGTGACCGTGTTCCCGCCCGACGGATAGGCGTTGTGAATCGAGTACGACTTCAGCCCCGTTGCCGATTCGATGTCGCGGACGAGCAGCGCATTGATCGGCTGGTCACTGGAAAGGATGCCGACACCGCGGAAGCCCGTCGACAGCCCTTCGTTGGTGGCCTGGGCGAACACCCGCGTGCCGCCCGGTGGCACGTTCTGGAACACGCGGCTTGCCGATGGCACGGGCACACCGCCCGGCGTGTAGATGTCCATCGCGATGGTCGCGTTGGCGGTGCCGCGGTTCTGGGCAATGGCGCTGGTGTTCTCCTTGCCCGAGACGATCGCTGGCTGCACCGAGGCGTTCGTCTCTGCCCTTGCCACAACCAGCTCATGCTGGCGGCCTGCGCCTGCATGAGCGTCGCCCGCAGCAAAGGGCAGAATGGCCACCGCGCCAAGCATCGTGGCGAGCGCCAGGTAACGGATACGAATTCGCTCCATGGGTACTCTCCTCATCGTCGCCAGTGTAGGAAGCGCATTTGGATAAGGTCAACGAACATTTGCTCGGATTTCACGCCGGGCGTGTAAACCGTCTGTAACTTCTGCAATTGTACGGAGGCCAGCATCCCGCCGGGAACCCGGTAAGTGTGGAGACCACCGTCCCCTGGCGCCTGCCCTGCCGGCGGGCCGCTCATGCAGCGCATTCTCCCACGAAATCTTGGCGATGTCTTGCAATCTTATGTTCAAATGGAGCTCGTTCGCTGGCTCCGCGGTTCCCGGCCAGACATTTCGGCCCCTGGCCGCCCACGAAGTACAATCGCAGCGATGCTCCCCACCGAAGTCCCCCACCCCCACGTCGCTCGCCGTACCGCCGTCTTCACCGAGTCCGTCATCCGCGAAATGACCAGGCTCGCCATGCTCCACGGCGCCATCAACCTCGCCCAGGGATACCCCGACTTCCCGGCCCCGGACTTCATCAAGCGCGCCGCCATAGATGCCATCAACGCCGACCTCAACCAGTACGCCATCACCTGGGGCGCCCCGCGGCTCAGGGAGGCCATCGCCGCCAAGACCAAACTCCACTACAAGCTCGACTTCGACCCCGCCCGCGAGATCACCGTTACCTGCGGCGCCACCGAAGCGATGATGGCCACCCTCCTGGCGGTCGTCGAACCCGGCGATGAAGTCATCGTCTTTGAGCCGTTCTACGAGAACTACGTCCCCGATGCGGCCATGAGCGGCGCCGAGCTCGTCTTCGTCGAGTTGCACGCGCCCGGCTTCACATTCGACCCTGCGGAGCTCCGTGCCGCTTTCAGCGAACGAACCCGGGCGATCATCGTTAACACACCCAATAACCCCAGCGGCAAGGTCTTCACCCGCGAAGAGTTGCAGCAGGTGGCGGCCCTCTGCCAGGAGTTCGACGCGCTCTGCATCACCGACGAGATCTACGAGCACATCGTCTATGACGGCCGCCCCCACATCCCTATGGCCACCCTCCCCGGCATGTATGAGCGCACCATCACCATCAGCGGCCTCTCCAAGACCTTCAGCGTCACCGGCTGGCGGCTCGGATACGTGCTCGCTCCGCCCGCGCTCAGCAACGCCATCCGCAAGGTGCACGACTTCCTCACCGTGGGCGCGCCCGCGCCCCTCCAGGAGGCTGCGGCCACAGCAATGGAACAGGCCGAAGCGTACTACCCCGAGCTGCGGGCGATGTACGCCCGCAAGCGCGAGCAGTTGCTGCTCCCGCTCCTCGAATCGGGCTACCGCTGCCACAGCCCCGAGGGCGCGTACTACATCATGGCCGACTTCACCGGGCTCGGGTTTCCCGGCGATGATGTCGCCTTCGCCCGCCACCTCATCGAGAACGCCGGTGTCGCCGCGGTTCCCGGCTCGAGTTTCTACAGGCACCGCGACGAGGGCGCCCATTTCGTCCGCTTCACCTTCTCGAAGTCCGAGGAAACCCTGGCGGAAGCCGCCCGCCGGCTCCAGCAGTGACGCGCCCGTTCCTTCCCCCGCTTTCCGCTCAGGCAGACCCGGCGTGTACCCTAGATCCTGATGAAGCTGCTGGCGATCGAGACATCGTGTGACGAAACGGCCGCCGCCATCGTGGTGGACGGCCGCATGGCCGCGTCCTCCGTTGTCGCCAGCCAGGTTGACCTGCACGCGCGCTACGGCGGCGTGGTCCCCGAAGTCGCCAGCCGCCAGCACCTCCAGGCCATCGTCCCCGTCGTCCGCGAAGCCCTCGACGCCGCGGGGTGCACCCTCGACGACATTGATGCGGTGGCCGGAACGCGGGGACCGGGTCTGGCGGGCTCCCTGCTCGTGGGCTTCAACTTCGCGAAGTCCCTCGCCTACGGACGCGAGCTCCCATTCCTCGGCGTCAATCATCTCGAAGGTCATATCTACGCCAACTGGCTTGTCGAAGGGCCCGAACCGGAGTTTCCCGCTCTCTGCCTCGTCGTCTCCGGCGGGCACACGGATCTCGTCCTCATGCGCGGCCACGGCCAGTACGAGCGGCTGGGCGGCACCCGCGACGACGCCGCCGGCGAGGCCTTCGACAAGACCGGCCGCCTGCTCGGGCTCCCCTTCCCCGGCGGTCCGGCCGTGGCAAAGGAGGCCGCCCGCGTCGAAAGCTCCTCGCTCACCCTCCCCCGCGCCTGGATGCCGGGCACCTATGACTTCAGCTTCAGCGGCCTTAAGACGGCCGTCCTCCACGTCGTCAGGGCCGGCAAGCACGATGTCCCCACTATCGCCCACGCCTTCCAGGAGGCAGTCATCGACGTGCTCGCCGGGAAGACCTCGCGCCTTGCCCGCGAGCTCGGTGCGGCCGAAGTCCTCGTAGCGGGCGGCGTGGCCGCAAACACCCGCCTGCGCGAAGAGCTCCGGCGGCGCTGCCCGGTCCCCGTGCGCATCCCGCCGCCGAAGTTCTGCACCGACAATGGCGCCATGATCGGCGCCGCCGCCTGTTACCGGTTCGCGCTCGGCGAACGGAGCCCACTGGACGAAGACATCTTCACCACCAACAGCTGGGCCTCCGTCTGACAGCGGCCCCCCGGGCCGTCTCTCCCCTGCCACCAGGCCCAGCCCGGCCGGGCGCCCGGCGGATGGATACGTGGCATTCACGGGCTGGCCTCTGGTCATAGCCACTTATCTCCTGTTACCGTACGGACATTCTGGAAGGGAGTCGGCGACATGTATGTCATGACAACCACTGGACAAAGCCGCATTCCCAACGCCCGAATCGCTGAGGGGGGAGCAATGCCAGAGAAGAAGGAATGGAACATCGTCTCAAACCACGGTGCCGTGCTCCTTATGATCGCTGAATCGCCCGAATCCACCATGCGCGAGATCGCCCTCTCCCTCCGGATCACCGAACGGCAGGTGGCGCGGATCATCCGTGACCTGGAAGAAGGCGGCATCGTTGGCGTCACCAGGCGCGGCCGCCAGAACCTCTACGCCGTACAGGAAGACGTGCACTTCCGCCGTCCCGTGCTCGCCCATATCCGCGTGGGCGACTATGTCGCCCTTATGCGCGCGCCGGCCCCGTCCGAACCCTCCCTGAACGGCAACCGCGGTGCGCGCGCCCGGTCGGGGACGCCTGTCGCCTAACCGCCGCGGGACGTAACGTCGCCTCGTGGACCTTACTCTCGCCTTCCACGGCGGCGCCGGTACCGTGACCGGCTCCCGCTTCCTGCTTTCGGCCGGCGCCAACCGCATTCTCATCGACTGCGGCCTCTTCCAGGGCTTGAAGGAACTGCGCCTCCTCAACTGGCGCCCCCCCGCCTTTGACGTCCGCTCGCTCGATGCAGTGCTTGTGACCCACGCCCACATCGACCACACGGGCTACCTGCCTCGCCTCGTGCGTGAGGGATTCCGTGGGCCGATCTACGCGACCCCCGCCACCCTGGAACTTGCCGAGGTGCTGCTCCTCGATGCCGCTCGCCTCCAGGAAGAAGACGCCGAGTATGCCAACCGCAAAGGCTACAGCAAGCACCACCCTGCCCTCCCCCTTTTCACCACCGCCGACGCCGAGGCAGCCCTCAGGCGAATGAAGGCGGTGGATTTCGACGAGTGGCTTGACCCTGGCGGCCCCTTCGCCGTCCGCTACCAGAGCGCCGGCCACATCCTTGGCAGCGCCCATATCGAAGTCCGGGCCTCCTCTGGCGACTACCGGGCAACAGTCGTCTTCAGCGGCGACGTGGGCCGCTACGACATGCCCCTCCACATCGATCCCGTGCCGCCGCCACCCTGCGACGCGCTCGTCCTCGAGTCCACCTACGGCGACCGCCTCCACGAAGACACCCCGCTCGAGGAGCAGCTGCGCCGCGCTCTCGCTGAAACGGTGCGCCGCGGCGGAACAGTGCTCATCCCTGCTTTCGCCGTGGCGAGAGTGCAACTCGTTACGCTCATGCTCCGGAGATTGATGGAGAGCGGCGCCCTTCCCGAGATCCCCATCCACATCGATAGCCCCATGGCCGTCGACGTGACCCGCATCTACCAGCGCTACCTGGGCAGCGAAGAGCTCGACAGCGATGTCGGCGGGCACGCCAGCAGGTCGATCTTCCCTCGCAACGTGCGCTTTCACCGCAGCGTCGAGGAGTCGCGCGCCCTCAACGATCTTCCCGGGCCCCGGATCATCATCTCCTCCAGCGGAATGCTCACGGGGGGCCGCGTTCTCCACCACCTGCGGAGGCTGGCCGGCGACCCGAAGAACCTCATCGCCCTCGCCGGCTACCAGGCTGTGGGGACGCGTGGCCGCGCGCTCCTCGAAGGTGCCACCACCATCCGCATGCACGGCGAAGACATCCCGGTCCGCGCCCGCGTGATCTCGCTCGATGGATTCTCGGCGCACGCCGATGCCTCCGAGCTTGTGAAGTGGGCACTCTCCGGCCCCGGCATGCCCGAAACCATCTTCCTCGCCCACGGTGAGCCCGATGCCCAGCAGGCCCTGGCCGCGCGCCTGCGAGACGCCTCGGTCCCCCAGGTCAGCATCCCCCGGCCGGGGCAGGAGTTCACCTTCATTCCCGCTTCGAGGCGCTGGCGCTCCTCGTAATCCAGCCCCGCGGTGCTGCCTGCGGTGAACGTGGCCATACCCCGGATCTCCACCCCCGGCGGGATTGTGGCGCGTCACGGCCCCATGTTAGGGTGGCCCCCGTCCCGCGCCTGCGCTGGCCCCCGCCAGCGGGCCAACTCGACACGTATGGCCCGACTCAGCCGCTGACGCGAGATATCCCGGCGGCCGGCGGGCATCATCGATGTTCGCCGGCCCGCCCGGGCTACGCCGCCTCAGGTTTCCTCGGGCGCCGCATGTGCGTCCCACCCCCGGGTCTCCACCTCGGCAGCCTCCGGGCAGCGCTGACGCCAGTCACAGAGCGCGCAGAAGGTCCCCGGCATCGCCTCAAACCCCTGCTCCGCCTGCATGCGCTGCGCCAGGTTGGCAAGCCTCGCCATCGTCGCCCGCGCGTCTTCCTTTTGCAGCGCCCGCACCCGCCTCGTGCCCGTGCGCAGGTTCCACGCGACCGCCGTTACCGGCGCGTCACCCATCATCCGCTGCGAGGTGCGAAGCGCGACATGGCCGATGTCGAGCTGCGCATCCGTGACCTCGTCCACTTCAAACGCTCCCGTTTTCCAGTCGATGATCTGCCAGCCGCTGCCGCGCACGATGTCCGCCCGGTCAATGCGGGCGCTCAGCGTCATCCCGCGCGACGGCCACGGCGCCCACGTATCGATCTCGGCCCAGCGCTTCTCGCTGTCAATCGAGGCATGGGCGGCGCACCCGGCCTCATAGAACTGGAAGGCCAGCCGGTGCGCCTCCGTGCCCGGGCCAGCGCACTCGTGGGCGGGCATGCGGAGATAGACGCCGAGCTCATGTGCGCCGTCGGCCGGGTCCCCGGTCTCGCAGAGCACCTTCATCGCCCGGTGCACGCCTGTCCCCACGCAGCCGGCCGGGTTGGGGGGCGCCGCCGGCCACGGCTCCCCCGAAACATAGCGGAACCAGTACAGCTTCCGGCATTCGGCGAACGCCTGCGCCTTGCTGTGCGAAAGTCGAAACATCTGGCCGCTCATGGCCGGGGATTGTAGCACGTCGCACTGTCGCGATTGCCCACCTGTCCGGTCCGCGAAAGGTAAGATGAGACCACAGGCGGTCCTCTCCCGCCCAGTGCTCACCCCGGGGAAGCGGAAAGCAGAATGGCCGACCTGGTTGCGCCGGGAGTCTGGTGGCTCCACCGGACCCGTGGCTCCAATGTCTACCTTGTTGAGGCCGCCGATGGCCAGCTTGCTCTGGTCGACACGGGTTTCGGGTCAAACGTCCGGGCCATCCTCGATGAGGTCCGCCCCGTCGCCGGCGAAAGGCCCATCGCACGCATCCTCCTCACCCACGGCCACTTCGACCACACGGGCGCTGCCCTTGAACTGCGGAACCGCACCGGCGCGCTCGTCGTCGCAGGCCGGGGCGACTGCTCGCAGGCCCCCGGCGGTAGCGGGTGGGCAATCGCCCGCACGACCGGCCGCACCCACCCCTGGCGATTCCTCTCGCGCCTGTTGCTGCGCAGGCGCGTCACGCCGCTGCCCGTCGACATTGTTCTCGAAGAGGAGACTGACCTGCTGCCCGGGCTTCGCGCCTATCCAACGCCGGGCCATACACCCGGTTCGTTCTGTTACGTTGCCACCGGCCCCGGGGTGGCATTCATCGGCGACATGGCAATCAGCCACCACCGCCGCCTGGGCAGGCCAATGGCACTGGCCAACGCCGACAATACGCTCTTCGAGGCGTCCCTGGCCGCCTTTGCGAGCATCGCCCCGGCAGTGGGCTGCCCTGGTCACGGCCAGCCGCTGCTTGCTGGCTTCGACTACGCCCTTCGCGAGCTCGCCGGGCGTTCCCGGCGACCGCCCTCCATCGCGGGCCTGCGCCGCCGCGCCGCCCGCTTTCGCACCTTCATGCGCAACATGTACCGCCGGCGCATGCCGCCGCCGGAACGATAGGCAGGGCGCGAGCCTCAATCGGCGCCCCGTCTGGCCGATGATCGCTGTGGCATTAACTTTCCGGGGCGATTGCACTACTGGCTGGAACCAGTTATGATTCTGGAAAATAATGTCCTGACACAAAATTATCATCCATCTCACCCATGCGCTGGCCGCGCCGAAGAAGGCGCCGGTCACGGTTCCCCGAGGAGAAAACGACGAATGAGCGATGCACCGAACGGATTCTGCCCCCGCTATCACAGGGCCATCGAGCTTGTCGGCCGCAGATGGACCGGCGCCATCATCCGCTCGCTCCTTGCGGGCCGCATCCGCTTCACGGACATAGCCCAGAGCGTGCCCGGCCTCTCCGACAGGCTCCTCTCCGAGCGCCTCAAGGAGCTCGAGGCCGAGGGCATCGTTGACCGCCACGTCTTCCCAGAAACCCCCGTGCGCATCGAGTACCAGCTCACCGCCAAGGGCCGCGCCCTCGAAGGGGTCGTTGAGACCATCACCGAATGGGCGCGGGAATGGGCTCCCGGCACTGAGCTCGAGGGGGCCCGGTAGCGAAACACCGGTACGGCCCCCCCGGTGCCGCCGGTGTACCATCGTGTCCAATGGAAACCGCGGTGCCGGCGCCATTGCGCGAAGGCAGCATTGTCGCCCTTTTCGATCGCACCGGCCGCTTGCTCCTCCAGCAGCGGGACGACGTCGTGCCGCCTGCCGGCTACGGCCGCTGGGCACTCCCCGGCGGTGGCCGCGAAGGCAACGAGTCACCTCGCGAGACAGCCCTCCGCGAATTCGAGGAGGAAACGGGCGTACGCCTTCAGCACCTCCGCTTCTTCGCGACCATCTCCCGGCACGAACTTCCCGGCCTTCGCGTCGAGCGGCTCCACTTCTTCTTCGCCGACGACGAAGTTGACCCCGCGGATCTCCAGGTCAACGAAGGGCTCGACTTCCGTTTCTGGTCACCGGCAGAGATTGGCGGCCTGCTCATGAACCCTTCTAGCCGCTCCCTTGTCGAGCGCTTCCTCGCCAGTGACCAGTACCGCGGCACGCTCGCCCTCGCGGCCCCCTTCAGGGTTGGCGTCAGTGTCATTGAACTGGACCGCTGGGGCCGCGTGCTGCTCCAGCTCCGCGATGCAGACCTGCCTCCCGGCTGCTTCCCTGGTCACTGGTCGCTCCCCGGCGGGATGGTCAACCCGGGCGAAGCGCCTGACCTCGCCGCCTTTCGGGAATTCGAAGAGGAGACTGGCCATCTCCTCGAGACACTGCGGCTCTTCCGCGTCTACCGGCGTGACCCCGAACTCCCCACCGCCCTCGTCCACGTTCAGCACGTCTACTACACCGATGCGGACCTGGCCGAGGAGCTCATCACCGCCAATGAGGGGCAGGCTTTTCGCTACTTCGCCCCGGCCGAGTTCGAAGAGCTCCCTGTCCCGCCGCATACGCGCACCATCCTGGCCGGCTTTTTCGCCAGCGCCTCCTATCGCGCCCTCTTCCACTGACCGCGGCGCAACTCTGCCCATCCATTACCATTCCGTCGAGGTGGTTGCCCATGTCCGAACCTGTGCTCGTGATCCTTGGCCTGGTCGCCGTGGTGGCGCTCGTCACCGCCAATGGCCTCTTTGTGGCCACCGAGTTCGCCTACGTCGCCGTCCGCCGCACGCGCATCGAGCAGCTTGCCGGTCAGGGACAGGCGCGGGCGCGCCTCCTCCTCTCTTCGCTGCACGAGCTCGACCGCTACATTGCCGCCACCCAGCTGGGCATAACCATGTCCAGCCTCGCCCTTGGCTGGATAGGCGAACCGGCCGTGGCAAGGATCATCAAACCGCCTATCAGCTCCGCGGTCGGGGGCGTCGCTTCTGATACCGTTTCGCACGCGGTGGCCTTCGTCGTGGCTTTTGCCTTCATCACCAGCCTGCACATCATCCTTGGCGAGCTTGCCCCAAAGACCGTAGCCCTGCAGCGCTCCGAGGCGACAGCCCTCTGGGTCTCGATGCCGATTGCGGTGTTCAGCGCCGTCTTCCGGCCCTTCATCTGGCTCATGAACGAAGCGGGCCGCCTCGTCGTGCGTGCGGCCGGTGTCAGGCCAGCGGGCGAACACGAGGCCAACCTCCCGCCCGAAGAGCTCGAGCTCGTCATCGAAGCCAGCGCCCGCGCCGGCCTCCTCTCCACATCCGAGCTGCTCCTCGCCCGGAGAGCCCTCGAATTCAGCGCCATCCAGGCCGACCAGATCATGGTTCCCCGCACCGAAGTGGTCGCCATCGATACCGAAGCCACGATCGACGGCCTCCTCACCACCATCGAAGAACACCAGCACACCCGTTACCCCGTCTACGAAGATGACCTCGACCATATCGTCGGGATCATCGATGCCAAGGACGTGCTCCGCCTCGTTCACCGCGGGCAGTCCGAATGGCGCAGCCTTGTGCGCCCCGCGGTCGCCATCCCCGAATCGGTCTCGGTCGAAGTCGCGGTGGCCGCCATGCGCGCCCAGCAGGTCCAGATCGTCGTCCTGGTCGACGAGCACGGTGGCACAAGCGGCATCCTCACCGCCGATGAGGTGCTCTACCGCCTCCTCGGCCGCTGGCTGGGCGGCCGCAAGGTGGCGGAGTCGGTTCGCGCCCTCGCCACCGGGAACCTCCTCCTCAGCGGCCTCGCCCTCATCGCCGATGTAGAGGATGCCACCGGTGCCGACCTCGCCAACGAGAACTACGACACCGTCGGGGGCTTCATCATGTCGCGCCTGGGCCGCATTCCCCGCGTTGGGGACCGCGTCGACGTGCCCGGTTACCAGTTCCGCGTCATGGCGATGGATGGGCGCCGCGTCGACCGCGTGCTCGTGGTCAAGCAGGCGTAGGCCCGGTCAGCAGCCCCAGATCCGGCGGATAGCCTGCGCCACGCCGCCCTCGTCTGCGGTCGCGGTGACCATCGCCGCCGCGGCCCTGACGGGCGCCGTGGCGTTTCCCATGGCAACCGCCAGTCCCGCAGCCTCGAACATCGGGATGTCGACCTCGCTGTCGCCAAAGGCCACCGCCTCTTCCGGGTCGAGTCCGAGCGCCCCACAGAGCGCCACCAGGGCTGTGCCCTTATCTATCCCGGCCGCCGTCACCGTTATCATCCCGCTGCCATCAAACGCGACCGCGTTGTGCACCCGCACTCTCCCTGCCCATGGCGCCAGCTCGGCGAGATGCGGGTCCCCTTCATCTACGTGCGCCAGCACCGTCAGCAACCCCGTGAGATCGGCCTCGCGGAGGTGCGTCACCGGTACGAGCCCTGCCGGGGCGTTCGCGGCCCACGCAGGCAGCTCGCGTTCGCGCCGGTACGTCACGCCCGGCGTGGAGAGGCTGACAACCCAGCCCGCCCGGTCGCAGAGCGCGGCAACGAAAGGCACGAACTCGGGCGGGAGCGGCGTCTGTTCCACAATCGCGCCGTCGCCCAGGCGGACATCCGCGCCCCCACAGGCGATGGTCGCGGCATCGATCCCGAGCTGCTCCAGCGGCCAGCGCGCCGCCGCATTCCAGCGGGCCGTGGCGGCGGCGATGATTACCCCCGCCTCCGCAAGAGCGCGCAGGGCGCGAGCGTCGGCCTCACCCACCCGGTTGCGCGAGTCGAGCAGAGTCTGGTCGAGGTCGATGGCTGCGAGCCTGTAGGGCATTGGCCGTCTCCCGTATGGTGTCCCCCCGCGAGTCTATGTGACGGGCGTGATCCTGGCGAAGGCAGCGCCGCTATCGCTTCGCGAAACCCGGCCCCTCACGCTTCATGGAGACAAATCGCCCCTGGCCAATGACCACGTGGTCGAGCACGGCAATGCCCAACAGCTCGCCTGCCGCCACCATGTCGCGAGTCACCGAAACATCCTGGGGGCTCGGCCGGGGGTCGCCCGAGGGGTGGTTGTGGGCCAGGATCGCTGAGGTTGCCTCAAGCACCATCGCTTCGCGGAATACTTCGGCGGCGCGTACCGAGACCGCGCTCACGCCCCCTGCAATAGCCACCGGTGTGCCCAGGAGCCGCCCGCGCGTGTCCAGCGCGAGCACGAAGAGCTGTTCCTTCGTCTTCCCGGCGAAGAACGGCCCCATCAGTGCGAACACTGCTTCTGGTGTCGTGAGCAACGGCCGCGCGTCCGGGTCCAGGCGCCCAGCCCGGCGCCCCAGCTCCACCGCTGCGATCACCTGCGCTGCCTTGGCCGGCCCCAGGCCCCTGGTGCGCTGGAGCGCCGCAGCATCGGAACGCAACAGCCCCGCCAGTCCGCCCGCGCCATCAATCATCCGTCGCGCCAGGTCCACGACATTCTCACCCGGAACTCCCGAACCAAGGAGGATTGCCACCAGTTCCGCGTCGCTGAGCACCTCGGGGCCATGACGCAGGAGCCGCTCGCGCGGCCGCTCGTCGTCAGCCAGCTCGCGAATGGTTCGGTAAGGGGAGCTCCGGGCCGGCGCCTCGCTCACCTGGCGGATTCTACATGTCCTCACCACCCCTGGCAGTGCCGCGGCCCAGGCTCAGATGCCCGGTTCGCCCTCAACCCTCTTCTCTGCGGGCGGCAACCTCTCGACCCAGACCGCCAGCGCCGAGTGCGGGAAATACGTCACCTTCAAGAGGTCGCCCTCGCGGATGTTGGTGTGGAATTGGGCGCCCACGCGGAGGATGCGCCCGCTATCGAGGCGGATGTAGTGGCTTCGCATCACCAGGGAATCCGAGCGCGACCAGCGCCGCGTCACCTCCCCGGTGGTCTCTTCGATGCCGCCCGAGAGGTCGAGCGCGGCCTGCGCTGCCTGGAAGCCGAAAAGAAAGCTCAGCACCGCCAGGACGATGACAAGGAACCACGTGCCGCCGTAGTCACCGCCCGTAAGCAGCCGGTCGAAGAAGAAGAAGAGGAGGAGCGCCGCCGAGCCCACGAATAGCGGTCCCCAGAGCGCCACGCTCCGCCAGAGGCGTCCGCGCGCTCGCGCTGCCTCCACCCGGGCCATCAGGTCCGGCTCGTTCTGCCAGCTCATTGGGCGGGTGGGATCTTCAGAACGGCCCCAATCTGCAGGGTCTCGGGCTTGATGCCAGGGTTGAGCGCCTCGATGGCCTCCACCGTGACTCCAAACTGGGCGGCGATGCCCGAAAGCGTATCGCCGGACTGCACGGTGTAGGTGCGCTCTCCGCCGGGTGTTGGGCTGGGGGTGGACGTCGCCGTCCCACCCGGCGACGGTGAGGCTGACGGCGCCGCAGTTGGCGAGCTTCCAGGAGCGGTTGTGGCTGCGGACGTGGGAGAGGCGCCCGGCCGCGTGGGTGTGGCTGTTGCTACCACTGCCGGGGTCGAAGTTGTCACCGTGCGTCCCGGGTCCGCCTTGCTCTTACTCTGGGGCGGCGAAATCACCAGGTATATGGCAACGGCTGTCCCCACCAGCAGCGCAGCGATGGACCCGCGGAAGGCGACCGCCGACGGCGTTGCCGACGCGGGCGCCAGGCACCGCAGGCACACGTCCTCGCCGTGTTCGGGGCAGTAGAGCCGCCCACACGTTGGGCACTCCGCCTCGGCCGGCCGGTCACAGTAGTGGCACTGCGGCTCCGCCATGCCCGTAGGTTACAGGCGCCGCTTCCCACGCGACAGCACCTCTCGCCGAGCTGGCCGGTCCCCGGCGCCGCCTCCAAGCGGTGTAATCTATCCTCATGACCACACCCGCCGGCCCGCGCCCGGAGTGGCTCAAGGTTCGCTTCCCCACCGGCCCCGGGTACGGCCATGTGCAAGACCTCATGCGCAGCAAGGACCTGCACACCGTCTGTGAAGAGGCCCGCTGCCCGAACATAGGCGAGTGCTGGAATCGCGGCACTGCCACGTTCATGATCCTGGGCGACATCTGCACCCGCTCCTGCGGCTTCTGCGCGGTGACGACGGGGCGTCCTTCGGGGCTTGACCGGGGCGAGCCCGGGCGCGTCGCCGTGGCAGTGGAACGGATGGGCCTGCGCCACGCCGTCATCACCAGCGTCAACCGCGATGAGCTCGCCGATGGCGGGGCCGCCATTTTCGCCGAGACTATCCGGCAGATCCGCCGCCTCTCCCCGGGAACAACCGTCGAACTTCTCATCCCCGATTTCAAGGGCGACCGCGGCGCCCTCTCCACCGTGATGGCCGCAGGGCCGGACATCCTTGGCCACAACGTGGAGACCATCCCGAGGCTCTACCGCCAGGTGCGGCCGCAGGCGACCTACCAACGCTCGCTCGGCGTGCTCGCTGCTGCGAAAGAGCTCGGCCCCGGCTCCCTCACCAAGAGCGGCCTCATGCTCGGCCTCGGGGAGACGGCGGATGAGGTGATCGCTGTCTTCGACGACCTCGCCCGCCACAACGTGGATGTGGTGACGATTGGCCAGTACCTGCGCCCTACGCCGCAGCACCTCCCCATCGAGCGCTACTGGACCCCGCAGGAATTCGCCGCACTTGCCCGGGCTGCCCGCGACAGGGGCTTCCGGCACGTGGAGTCCGGCCCCCTGGTTCGAAGCTCCTACCACGCCGAGGAGCAGGCCGGGCACGCTGGCGCAAACGTCCGGGCGCCTGCCGCGGGCTGAGCGTTCTCACTTCGGGGAACCAGGTCCGTGTGCCCTATACTTGGCTGCACTATGGAGAACCACGTCCCGGCCGGCATTGATCTCGCCGGCGTCTCACGTTTCTTTTCCGAATCTGTTCCCGGTGGTGATGCTCCGCTCGATTTCGAGCTGATTGCCGGCGGCAAATCGAACCTCACATATCACGTCCGCGCCACGGACGGGCACTGGGTGCTGCGCCGTCCTCCTCTCGGCCACGTTCTCCCAACCGCCCACGATATGGCCCGCGAGTTCAGGGTGCTTTCAGCCCTCGCGGACACCGGCGTCCCCGCTCCGCGCCCCATTGCGCTCTGCCAGGACACCACCTTCAACGGCGCGCCCTTCTATGTCATGGAATTCTGCGAAGGGCTCATCGTCGGCGAAGAGATGCCCCCGGGCTTTGCCACCACTCCAGACGAGCGCCGCCGCATGTCGCTTGCCCTGGTCGACACGCTCGTGAAGCTCCACGCCGTCGATTACAACGCCGCCGGGCTCGGCGACTTCGGCCGCCCCGAAGGCTACCTGGAGCGCCAGGTGCGCCGCTGGGCCGAGCAATGGGACCGCTCCGAAACCCGGCCCCTGCCTGCAATCCGCGAGCTCATCCGCCGCCTGCGCGCTGCCATCCCGCAGTCTCCCGCCCCCACCATCGTCCACGGCGACTACCGGCTGGGGAACATGATTCTCGATGCGAACGACCCGGGCCGCGTTGTTGCCATCCTCGATTGGGAAATGGCAACGCTCGGCGACCCGCTCTCCGACCTTGGCTACACACTGGGGTACTGGGGCGAGCCCGATGACCCTCCGGAGCGGGTGGCGGTTGCCCCCACCACACACGTCACAGTGGGGCCCGGCTTCCTCACTCGCGCCGAGCTGGTCGCCGAATACGCACGGCGCAGCGGACGCGATGTGAGCAACATCGAGTTCTACGAGGTGCATGCGCTCTACAAGCTCGCATGCATCGCCGAAGGGATCCACGCCCGCTTCCTGAAGGGCGAGACTGTCGGCGAGGGCTTCGAAGGCTATGGCGAACGTGTCGAGGCGGTCGCTGCGCTCGCCCTTTCCATTGCCGACTCCTCCTCAGACTCGCGGTTGCGCGGGGAGTTCTGAGCCTCCGGCCCTTACCGGTTCTGGAACTCGGGGTGGCGCTTTTCGAGGAACGACGCCATCCCCTCCTGCGCGTCATACGTCTGGCTGGCGCTTGCCATCATCTCCACGGCGTAGGCGTACGCCTTGGGCTGGTCCATATCCACCTGGGCATAGAACGCCTGCTTCCCCAGCGCCTTCGAAAGGGGGCTGCCGCGCGTGGCCCGCTTCATAAGGTCCTGTGTCGCCGCATCGAGCTCTTCGGGCGCAACCACCGCATTGACAAGCCCCCAGTCGAGGGCCGTCCTCGCATCGATGGTGTCCCCCGTGAACACCATTTCGAGCGCCCTCTTGCGGCCGATGCTCCGCGTGATTGCCACCATCGGCGTGGTGCAGAACCAGCCCCCCTTGCCGCCCGGGGCCGCAAAGCCAGCGTTCTCTGAGGCAACCGCCAGGTCGGCCGACGCCACCAGCTGGCAGCCCGCTGCCGTCGCAAGCCCGTGCACCCGTGCGACAACCACCTGGGGGATCGTCTGCATCGTGCCCATCACCTCCGCGCACGTCCAGAGCAGCTTGCGCATCTGGGGGAGGTTCGCCCCGGCCATGTCGGCGAAGTCGTGCCCGGCAGAGAAGACAGGCCCGTTCGCGGCAAGGATGACGCCCAGCGCATCGCTCTCACCCGCTTCGCGGAAGGCCTGCAGCAGTTCCCGCAGGTGTCCCAGCGAGAGCGCGTTTCGCCTTTCGGGACGGTTCATTGTGATCGTTATGCACGCGCCTTCGCGCCCGGTTTCGATGTACTTGTAGGCCATGTTTATCCTTCCCATGGCGCCTGCCTGCGCGCTCTACGCTGGCGCAGCGCCGCAACTCACCAGTGAATCCTACGCCCGCACATGGTGGGCGTGCAGCCTCAGCCGGCCCTGCCGCTTCTCACGCCCGTGAATCGCTTCGGGAGGCGCACCGTGAAGACCGCGCCCTCCCCCGGCTGACTGGCCGCATCCACGGTGCCCCCATGCGCCCGTACCAGGTGCTTCACGATTGCCAGGCCCAGGCCCGAGCCGCTCCCGCCCGCCGCTGATTCTGCCTTGAAGAACCGCTCGAACACGCGCGAACGGTCCTGCTCGGAGATGCCGGGCCCTTCATCGGTCACGCACACCGCAGCCAGCGAGCCTTCGTCCCGCACCTCCACATGCACCGTAGAGCCGGGCGGCCCGAACTTCGCTGCGTTGTCCAGCAGATTTGTGAACATGCGCAACACCGAGGACCGGTCGGCCTCGACTGTCACGCCCGTCGGGCCTTCAATCGCAACCTCCAGGCCGCGAGCGTCAAGGCGGGGCCGCATGAGCGATGCCGCCTCCCGGGCGACCTCGGCGAGGGCCATCGGCTCGGGATGCAGTTCGATCGCTCCCGATTCGATTCGCGAAAGGTCCAGGAGCTCGTTGACAAGCGAGGTCATTCGCTCCGCCTGCTGGCGGATGCGAACGAGGAAGGCCGCCATCGCTTCCTCCCCTTCGACATTGCCATCCTCCATCGTCTCGACCAGCGCGCGAATCGAGGCCACCGGTGTCCGCAGCTCGTGCGAAACGTTGGCGACGAAGTCCCTTCGCACCTGGTCGAGCCTCTGCACCTCCGAAAGGTCAGTCAGCATCAGGAGGACCGCCCAGTCGCCGCCGCCCTTGATGGGCACAGCGGCCGCCTTGAGGGAAAGGCGCTTCGGGCCGAACGTTACCACCGTCGCCGCTGGCGCCTCGCCGCCCTGTACCGCCTGCCGGACCATGGCATCGAGTTCGTAGTCGCGCACGCTCTCTATCAGCGCGCGGCCGACGGCTTCGTCCCGGCTTGTTCCGATGAGCCGCAGCGCCGCCAGGTTGATGAGCCGCACGCTGGTATCGGCCGAGACCGCGATCATCGCGTCGGTGGCCGCATCGAACACGGACTGTAGCCGCGCCTGGTCCGCTTCGATGGTGCGCACCAGCTCCTGCACGCGGCTGGCCATGTGGTTGAAGTGGCGCACCAGTTCAACCGTCGCGCCGGAAGTTGCCGGCACGCGCTCCCACAATTCGCCCTCAGCCAGCCTGGTGCTGGCGGCCGCTATCTCGCGCACGGTCGCCTCGGCGTTCCGGAACGTCATCCAGCCCACGACCACGCTTGCCAGCGCTGCCAGCCCAAGTAGCAGGGTCACTGTCCCCGGTCCCGCATCCGCCCTCACGGCCAGCCCAACCGCCACGCCGGCCACCCCCACAGTCGCCGCGAGCACCGCTCCCCGCCAGGCGAGGTCACGGATCATCGCGCATCAGCCTTCGAAGATGTAGCCGCTCCCGCGCACGGTTCGGAGCCGTACCGGCGCCCCGGCGTCGTCTTCGACCTTCTGGCGGAGCCAGCGCACGTGAACATCAACGGTGCGCAGGCCACCGCTGTAGTCCTCGCCCCAAACGACGTCAAGGATCTGCTCACGTCTGAACACCTTCCCGGGGTGTTCGAGGAAGAATAGCAGGAGTTCGAACTCCTTTGGCTTTAACTTCAGGAGCCGCCCACCCAGGCGCGCCTCGCGGCGATTGCGATCCAGTTCGATATTTCCAGCCGCCAGCGTCGGGTTGTCCTTCGCGGGGTGCTCGCCCATGCGGCCAGCGCGCCGGAGAAGCGCGCGAATCCGGGCCTTCAGCTCGCGCATGCCGAACGGCTTCGCCACGTAATCGTCCGCGCCCGAATCCAGCCCCGCGACGCGGTCGCCTTCGCCTGCGAGAGCAGTCAGCATGAGGATCGGCGTATCGAGGTCGCGCCGGAGCAGGCGGCACACCTGGATCCCGTCCACTCCCGGCAGCATCACGTCGAGCACGATCAGGTCCGGCCGGTGTTCGCGCACCAGCCGGAGCGCATCGTCTCCGCGCAGGGCGGTTGTCACCTCGTAGCCTTCGCGCCGCAGGTTGTGAGCAATGGTGAAGAGCAGAGACTCCTCGTCTTCCACTACCAGGATCCTGGCCGGCGAATCGGGGGCCGCGGATGTCATCTCACCCTCATCGTTGCGGTGGGCGCATTAACGCAGGATGAACGCGCTCACCTGCTACGATGAATCGCGGAGCCCCGGCCCGCAAGGCCCGCTCTGGAGGGTTCATCGTGGATGGCGCCCCCGCCGCTTCGCAGACCAACCGCCTTGCCGGGTTTGCCGCGCTTGGGCTGGCTCTGCTTGCCGCCGCTGCCGTCACCGTCTACCTGTTCACGGCGGGCGATGATTCCGCGGGCGCGCCCGTGGAAGATGACAGCGCAACGTCGCCGGCCGGCATCCGCAACGCGCCCACAGCCGCCCCTGATACGGGCCCGCTCGATTCGAAGCGCCCGGAGATCAGCCGGCCGGCGCCGGATTTCGCTCTCGTGGATGCCCGCGATGGGAGCACTCTCCGGCGTCTTTCCGACTACCGCGGCAAGGCGGTGGTGGTCAACTGGTACGCGAGCTGGTGCGGCCCCTGCCGCTCCGAGATCCCGGACTTCCAGGAAGCGCAGGACGCCTTCCCCGACGACCTCGTCGTCCTTGGCGTGAACTACCAGGAATCCCGGGAGCGCGCCGTCGACATCCTGGAGGTCCTCTATGCCAGCTACCCGGCCGTCCTCGACAGCACAGGCTCCGTAGCCGATCAGTGGCGCGTCGGCTCGGGCCTGCCCGTCACCTTCTTCGTCGACAGGGATGGCATCCTTCGCGGCATGAAGACCGGGCGCGTCACGCCCTCTGAGCTTGAAGCCCAGCTCGCCACACTGGGCCTCCCGTACCGCGCAGCGAATTGACCCCCGCAGGGCGCCACTCCGCTCTTGACGCACGGTTGCGAAACCGGCAGTCTTGCCCAAGGTACAACCGAATACGCGGTAGAGGCCCTTCGCCCTGCGGAGGGAAGCAAACCGGGGGAAGCCGGTGCGATTCCGGCGCTGTCCCGCAACTGTGATGCCCGCCCCGGGCTAAGCCAGGTTACCCACCCTCGCACGCCGCACCGAAATCCTTCGCGAGAAAGGGTCGGGCCTTGGCATCTCATCTGACTTGACCCGCCCGCCAGTGGCGGGTCTTTCGTTTTCAGCCGTCGCCGCCGGCGGGGCCGTGCCCCGCCCGTTCCGAATCGAGGACTTGATGCACCGTTTACCTGCCGCCCTGCTGGCGGCCGCCCTTGCCCTGCCGCTTCTCGCTGCCGCGGCCGCTTACCCCGACCGCCCTGCCGCCCTGCGCGGCGTCGAGTTCATCCGCACCACCCAGCAGCCCGATGGCGGCTTTGGTCCCCTGGGCCAGACGATGGACGCCATCTACGCGATCCGCGCCGCCGGCATCGACCCGAACACCCTTGCCACAGGCGGGAAGACCCCCGCCACCTACCTGCGCGCTAACGCCGCCTCGGCCAGCGGGCCGGCTGCTGCCGCCAAGGCCGCCCTCGGCGCCCGCGCGCTTGGCCTTGACCCGCGCAACATAGAGGGCGCCGACCTCATCGCGAAGATCGAGGCCGCGTTCGTGCCGGGCACTGGCCGTTTCGCTGAAGACGACTTCAGCCAGTCCATTTCCATGATCGGGCTCGCCTGCTCCGGCGTTGCCGCTCCCAGCACCGCCATCCGCGCCCTTCGGGAAGCGCAGCTTGCTGATGGCGGCTGGGGCTTTGGCGGCTTCAGCGACGCCGATACCACTGCCATCGCCATCCAGGCGCTGGTCGCCTCGGGCGTTCCGCGCGGTGATTCGTCGGTGGCGAAGGGCGTCGCCTATCTCCAGGCGACGCAGGCGGCAGATGGCGGCTGGGGTTACGGTGGCGAATCGAACGCGTCGTCTACTGCCTTTGCCATCCAGGGGCTCATCGCCGCAGGAGAACAGCTGGAATCAGCCGCCTATGTGAAGGGTGGGACAACCCCGATCGCCTTCCTGCTGAGCCAGCAGAACCCTGATGGCTCTTTCAAGGGGTTCGATGTCGCGTTTGCCACCAACCAGGCCGTCCCCGCTCTTGCCGGGCGCGGATTCTGCGAAACCTCGACCACACCCATCACGCCGGTCCCGGCGATTGTCCCGCCCGGGCCTCCCGCCACCGGTAGCGGACTGGCAGAGCCAGCTGCACAGGGGGTGCTGCTCCTCGTCGCCGGGTTGGCGCTGGTGGGCGTGGGCTCAGTGACGTTGATTTCCCGGAGGGGAGCCCGGTGACCGCCTCCACCCGGTGCGAGAGGCACTGAATGCCGGCGCACGCCTGGTTGTCCTGGGTCCTGATGGTGATGGCCGTGGCGCTTTCCACCACCAACCCGCTCTACCTGGTGGTCGTGCTTCTCTGCGTGCTCCTCGTCGGCCTCATGGCGCCAAGGACGGGCCACGCCATCGCCGGCCTCAGGGCGATGCTCGTCCTCGGCGCGGGTCTCTTCCTGCTCTCGGTTACCATTGCCGCCGTCAACGGAGGATTCGGTGAGCATGTGCTCTTCACCATTCCCGGGCCGCGGGTCCCGGGCTGGCTCGGTGGCCTGCAGCTCGGCGGCCCGGTCACCGGGGAGGGCCTGGTAGCCGCGGCGGTGCGCGGGCTCGCCATCTTCTGCGTGCTCGTCGCCTTCGCGGTTTTCAACGGGGCAGTAAGCCCGCACCGGGTCCTGCGCCTGGCGCCTGCCGCGCTCTTCCACGCCGGCCTGGTGGTCACCGTTGGCCTCGCCCTCCTGCCCTCCAGCATCGAGGACCTCCGCCGCATCCGCGAAATGCGCGCCCTGCGAGGGGGCCGCACAGGACTGCGCGACCTCCCTGCCCTGGTCGTGCCCGCGATCATCGGGGGGCTCGAACGGGCGATGCGCCTTGCCGAGGCGATGGAAGCCCGGGGCTTCGCCGCGTCCTCGCCGCCAGGAGCCCTGGCCCGGCTCGCAGGCCTCGCCTCGGTTCCGCTCCTGCTGGCCGCTGCCTGGGGCTGGTTCTACTACGAGTGGGCGAGGGTGCTGGCGCCGGTGGCTGCCCTCCTCGGGGTCGCCGCCCTGTTTGCCTGGGCGCGGGCCGCCGCGAGCCGCCGCCACACCACGCGCCTTTCCTGTGAACAGGTCACCGGCCTCGACCACGCCGCGATCGGCCTCTCCCTCGTAGTTGGCATCACAGCCATCGGCAGCCGCGCCACTGGCTGGCCTGGTCTTGGCTACAACCCGTTCGCAGGGCTGCAACTGCCGCCGTTTGCGCTTGATGGAGCGCTACTCGCACTCGCGACCGCGTGGCCTGCTCTCCGGCTCACTGCTGTTCCCGCGCCCGGCACGCTACACCCGGAGACGCTCTCTTCCCCCGGGGCTACGCCGCCATGATCGCGCGCCTCGACAGCATTACCTATTCGTACCCGCGCGCCAATTCGCCCGCCCTGCTTGATGTGACTGCCAGCATTGCGGAAGGTGCCTTCGTTCTCCTCGCCGGACCCTCCGCTGGCGGCAAGTCGACGCTGCTGCGCGTCTTCAACGGCCTCGTGCCGCAGTTCCATGGTGGCACCTTCTCGGGAATGGCCCGGGTCGCCGGGCTCGACCCCGCCCGCACGCCGTCAAGGCGCATGGCCACGATCGCCGGGATGGTCTTCCAGGAACCCGAGTCGCAGGCCATTGCCGACACCGTGGAGGACGAGATCGCCTTCGGAATGGAGCAGCAGGGCGTTGCCCCTGACGCGATGCGCCGCCGCATCGATGCCCTCCTCGCCTCCATGCGCGTCGAGCACCTGCGCTTCCGCCGTCTCGCAACGCTGTCGGGTGGCGAACGCCAGCGGATTGCCATCGCCTCCGTGGTGGCGCTCGAACCCCGCATCCTCCTGCTCGATGAGCCGGTCTCGCAGCTCGACCCGGCCGGCGCCGACGCGACCATCGAGACCGTTGCCCGCCTCCACCGGGAGCGGGGCATCGCCGTCTTCTGCGCAGAACACCGGCTGGAGCGGCTCCTGCCCCTCGCCGATACCGTGCTGCAAGTGAATGCCGGCCGCGTCACTTCGCTGATGCCCCGTGAAGCGGCGGCTTCCATCGATGCTTCCCCGGCGGTGGCTCGCCTCGGCCACCGCCTCGGCATGGTCCCTGTCCCCCTCAGCGTCGACGAAGCCCGCCAACGTCTCAGTGGCAGCGGGGTGCCCGCTCCCCTCGTCTGTCCGCTTCCAGCGGCCCTGCCTTCCCCCGGCGATGAGCTGCTCTCCCTCGAAGGCCTGTCTGTCGCCTATGGCGAGTTGTTGGCCCTCCGCGACGTCGCGTTCTCGCTCGGGGAAGGCGAGATTGTGGCCCTGGTCGGGCCCAATGGCAGCGGGAAGTCGACCCTCTTCCGTGCCCTCGCCGGGCTGGCGCGCCCGGCCACAGGTGAGATTCGTTTCTCCGGCCTGGCCGCCCCGCCAGCCGTGCCCGAACGCACCGCCTTCGCGGGGTTGGTGCCGCAGGATCCGGCGCTGGCCTTCTATCACGAGACCGTGCGCCGGGAGGTCGAGGCCACGCTCCGGCTGCGCCGTTTGCCGCGTTCCGCCGCGGCTGTCTCCCGTTGGGGGCTCGATGGCATTGCCGGACAGCATCCCCGAGACCTCTCCACCGGGCAGCAGCAGCGGGTCGCCATTGCAGCCATGCTTGCCCACGAGCCACGCGTCTGGCTTCTTGACGAGCCCACGCGGGGGGCCGACCCCGCCGCCAAAGCCTGGCTGGCCGCACGGCTCCACGCTCACGCTGCAGCAGGCAATGCAGCCATAGTCGCCACGCATGACGTGGAGGCCGCAGCGCGTTTCGCCACCCGGGTCATCGGCCTGGACGAGGGCCGAATCAGCTTCGACCTGCCCGTCCGCGCCGCCCTCGGGACGGGCGGTCCCCTTCCTACCCAGGTGGCCCGGGTCGTGCCGGGTGCACTCCTCCCCGAGGAGGTGGTAGCCACATGAAACGGCACGTCCGGGCGATTCTCATCCTGCTTGCCGTCGCCGGCGCTCCCGGCCTCTCCCGGGCGCGCGCCGATGGGGGTGAGGCGGGACTGGTGGTCCAGCACGGCGACGGTACGGTCGAGACCTATTGCATCGCCTTCGACGGCGACGGAATTCGGGGCGACGAGATGCTGCGCCGGGCAGGGGTATCGTTCGAGCATTTCGGCGGGCTCGTCTGCTCTCTTGGGACGGACCCCGGTGAGGCCTGCCCCGCTGCCAGCTCGTTCGAGACGTGCACCTGCAAATGCAAGGGCGCGGAGTGCACCTACTGGGCATTCTTCACGCGCACCTATGGCAAGGGATGGGTCTACTCAGCGCTTGGCTTTACCGCTCAGAAAGCGGGGAACGGAGACCTCCAGGGGTGGAAGTGGGGCAGGGGCAGCGCCATGAGTGCTCCCGCTCCTGTCGACATCTCGTTCGAGCAGATATGTGGCCACCCGCCTGCGGTCGTGCCCGGGCCGTCGCCCACAGCCGCGCCGACAGCGCCGCCACCTTCCGAGCCTGCCGCCCCGGCCACGGCGGCCATCGGCGAAACGGCCACCGCGGGCGCCAGTGCCACATCCTCGCCAGCCGGCGCCGGCTCCTCCGCAGCCGCCCAATCGAGCCCCCCGCCCGGGTCCACGCCGTCACTGGTTGAACCGGTCTTAGACCCGCAGGGCAGAGAGCCTTCCGGCGGCCGCTCGATGGGGATTGCCGCGTTCGGCGCGGTGGTTGCCCTGCTGGCCGTGTCCATCGCGGCGGCCTGGAGGTGGCGGCGCCGTGGCGGTTGAGCAGGCCATCCCGAGCAGGCACTCCCTGCGGTTGCCCCGGACCGCCACCATAGCCTTCGTTGCCCTGAACCTGCTCGGGATGGCCGCCTATCTGCATCCATTCCTCTTCGCCACAGCGCGAGCGGAGGATAGCTCGTGGTTCATGCACGCCACCGATGGGCCCCTCATCGTGGCCGCCGTGGCTGCCCTCTGCCTCGCCCTGACCATCGCCGAGCTCACGGGCGGCGGCATGAACAGCAAGTCGCTCGCCGCACTCGGCGTTCTTGCCGCGCTCGCCGCAGTGTTGCGGACGGTCACCCTCCCGGCGGGGGCGAATCTCTACTTCTTCCTCGTCATCCTGGGCGGCTATTCCTTCGGCCCCAGGATGGGCTTCCTGCTCGGCGCTCTCTCATTCTTCCTCAGCGCCCTTGTGACCGGCGGCGTGGGTCCGTGGCTTCCGTTTCAGATGTTCGCCAGTGCCTGGATGGGCCTCACCGCCGGTGCTCTCCGGACTGCGCTGGCGCCGCTTCGCCCCGGGACGCGGGCAGAGGTGGGGCTCCTGGCCCTGTTTGGCGCAACCTGGGGCGTCCTGTTCGGCGCCGTTACCAACCTCTGGTTCTGGCCGTTCTGGGCCGGTGGGCCGGACGTGACGTTCCAGCCGGGCATCGGCGCGGCCGAAGCCGCCAGGCGGTACTGGAACTTCTACCTGCTCACAAGCTTCGGCTGGGACCTCATGCGAAGCGTCTGCAACGCCGCCGTCATCCTAGCCCTCGGCGGGCCACTCCTACGCGCTCTCCTGCGCTTCCACGATCGTTTCCACTGGAACGAGCGCGCCCACAGATCCTATGAGCGTTGACTTGCGACCGCCGCGGCAGCGGGCTTTGCGTAGTTGAGCGCCCCCGACCAGTCGACCAGCGTCACCGGGTCGTTGCCGGCCACCCACGCATCGTGTCCGGGCGGGAGGTGACAGACGTCTCCGGGCCGGGTCTCGAACTCCGTCCCGTCTGCCATCTTCACATGCAGAGTGCCGGTGAGCTGGTACTGAAAGTGCGGCGCCTCGCACCACTCCGTGTTGACCGTTGGCTTGACGTCCGTCGACCAGCGCCAGCCGGGTTCGAGCGTGAATCGCCCGATGGCCGCTCCGGCGACGTGGACCAGTTCCAGCTTTCCCCGCGGAATCGGGCGGACCTCATCCGGGGTATCGAGTGACTTCCTATCGTGGATTGCCATTGCGGACCTCCTGTCCAGGGTGCCTGTAGTTTGAAATACAAGATAAACACTGTTAATAGTATTTATTTACCCCGGAAATAGAATCCCGAACGCTTCGGGAACCAGGGCCAGGAAGGTCAGTTCAGCAGGGGGCTTGGCAGCTTGGGAAACATTGGCGTAATGTATCCGTAACATAGATGAAACAATCCCTGAGGTAACGCCATGACTATCGCCGCCTCAACCCTCACTCCCCGGGAACGGTTCCAGGTGGCCAGCGAGCACCTGTACAACGCCCTCCGCGATGCCTATGGGCGCAGTCTCGGGGCCGACCAGGCGATTGTGCGCGCCATTTCTGAGTACGGCGCTGCCTGCCGCCGCGGCGACGACCTCCACAACGCCAGTGAGCATGTGCAGCGCGCCCTGCGCTTCCAGCTCGGCGCCGCCTTCGGCGCCCGCCAGCCGATTATCCAGGCTCTTTCCGAGTACGGGCAGGCCTGCCGGGATCTTGGCAGGGAGATGCGCGGCGCGGCCTGATGGCGCCCGCTATCTGATCAGTCCGACGAGGGTTTGCGCGCGGCGCGCCGGATGGCAAATCCTGCTGCTTCGACTCGCCGGGTCAATCCCAGCTTGCTCAGGATGTCGCTCACGTGATGTTTCACGGTCTTTTCCGAAAGGTATAGCTGCTCGCCGATCTCCCGATTGGTGAGACCGTCCGCAATCAGGTCCAGGATTTTCAGCTCGCGTTCCGTGAGCTGTTGTGCGAGGCGGTCCTCCTCGGTCACCACGTTTCCCCGGCGTATCTGGTCGATGACCGTTGCCGAGCTGCTCGCATCGAGGACCTTTCCCCCCCGGCCGACCACGCGCATCGCCTCAATCAGCTCCGTCGTGACCACGTCCTTGAGCATGAAGCCCGAGGCCCCGGCGACGATGGCCGCCATTACAGCCTTCTCATCTGCGAACGAAGTGAGCATGAGCACGTTCGCCGCCGGGAACCCGGCCCGGATTTCGCGGCAGGCCTCGATCCCCGAAAGCCGGGGCATGCGTACGTCCAGCACGACCAGTTCCGGCCTATGCTTCAGCGCCTCGCGCACCGCCTCCTCCCCGTCGCGCGCCTCTGCCACCACGCTGAATTCGGGGTGATTGCGAAGCGCGGCCTTCAGTCCGCCTCGGACCAGGTCGTGGTCGTCGGCCAGCAGGACGTGAATGGTCTCAGTCATCTTGCCTCCTGGGAATGGCTACCCGCACGGTTGTCCCCATGCCGGGAATGCCCAGGACCGCCAGCGTTCCTCCAAGCCGCTCGGCGCGGGTACGCATCGTGACGCTGCCGAGGCCCGTGCGTACATGTTCGGAATCGAACCCGGCGCCGTTGTCCTGGATCGTGAGCGCCGTTTCGCCCGGCGTCTGGCGCAGGTCGACCGCGATCTTCGATGCCTCACCATGGCGGATCGCGTTGCTGATAGCTTCCCGCGCGATGTAGAGCAGGTCCTCCGACTCCCGCGCGCTGAGTTCCTGCAGCGCCGCTGCCGTGATGTTCACGACCGTGTCCGTCCCCGATGGCACCATCTGCCGCAGCACGAAGGCGAGGTCGCGCCCCAGCTCGGGCTGCGCCGCCGGCGCTTCTGCTTCCAGCATGGTGATGTAGGCGCGGATGTCGCCAATCAGTTCGTTTATCCTCGAAACACCCTGGGTCAGCGACTCCCTTGTCCCTGGAGCCACGTCACCGCGGTTGGAGAGGGCGTCGAGTTCGAGCCCCAGGGCGTACAGGGCCTGGATCGTCCCGTCGTGCAGGTCATGGGCGATACGCTCGCGCTCCTCCAGCAGAAAGAGGCGCCCGCTCCGGTCCTGGGCAAGGGCGGTGGCGACGCTTACCGCGGCCTGCAGCGCGAGCGTCGCAATCGCGAGCTCGTCCTGCTCTGAGAAAGGGGATTCGCAGGCGTCGCGCGCCAGGTAGAGAGCCCCGATCGTCTTGCCTCCTGCCCGGATAGGAGCGCCGATGAAACGGCACATCTCCGGGTGGCCTTCTGGCCAGCCCGTGAACGAGTCATGTGTGCGCAGATCGTCCAGCACGAGCGGGTGGTCGGCGTGGGCAAGAACGCCCAGCAGCCCCCTGCCCGTTGGCCCGTTGCCAAGACGGCGCGCCTGGGCTTCATCGATCCCGGTATAGACAAACCGCCCAACCCTGCCATCTTCGTCGAACGTAGAGATGGCGCCGTACGTGGCGCCCGTCAGCTCCCGCGCACGTACCGCGAGCCGTTGGAGTATCTCGTTCAGGTCGCTCAGGCCGGCCAGCAGCTCGGCGGTGGCGGCCATGTCAGCAATGCGGTGCGCAGTAGCCGCTCGCTCCCTGTCGACAGCCTCAGCCGGACGCATTCCTTCATTCTACGTGATTGGTGAATGCCTGTGCGTCATGCAGCACGGCTCATCGGCCACGCCACGGCAAGAGCGGCCCAAAGGGGCAGCAAGCTCGCTCCCAATGGCCATCATGGCGCCCGCCCGTCTATGGAATCCTTGGATGCATGGGTGTTTCGGTCGTTGTGCTCACATCAGATGGTGCCCTGCAGAAGGCGCTGACATCGAGGTTGGAACGCTTGCAGCCGGTCGTGATGCGCCATGATCCCGGTGATCCTCCGGCTTCAACAGAGATCGTGGTCACCACCGTTTCGGAGTGCGAACCCGAACGGTGCGGAAGGCTCACCTCGAAGGGAGCCATGGTGATTGTGCTGGCCGCAATTCCCCGCGAAGGCGAGCGGGAGCGCTACCTGCAGTCCGGGGCAGCGGCGTACGTGCCGATGTCCGTTGACAGCGCCGAGCTGCTCGCAGAAATCCAGCGTCTCGCGCCGCGGATAGACAGGGTGCTCGCCAGCCCTGTTGCCTGCCACGGCCTCTCCACTGACGCCGCCGGCGCCGGGAAGTAGTGGCGGCCGCCCGCGGCCCGGCCCTGAGAGGTCATCTCATCTGTGCTGCCGGGGGCGCGTTCCCGCTGCCCTCTATCGCCGCCCTTCCCAGGTTCCACCACCTCGCGTCTCCATACCGCACGCGCTGGTAGAGCCACCACTCGGCCCCCCAGAGGTAAATGCGGTCCGCGCCCACACGCCGCGCGTAATCGATGTTCTTCCTGAAATTCGCCTCCGTCAGGTTGGCCGATGGGCGCTCCGGCGAAACAAGGCGGATGTCGCCATCGACCCACGGCTCCGCCTGCATCTCCGTTATCCAGAAGTTGCGGCCCTGCTCCCGCGCCAGCCTCGCCTGGTAGCTGTAGTTCGGGGCCAGCGGGCCGATCTCCAGAATCGGAACCACCAGTGTGCGCCCGGGGATGTCGTAGTTCCGCCACGGATAGAGGCTCTGGGCGAGCACATCGGCATCGGCCAGCGCATGCTTCCAGCGCCGGTCAAAGACGAAGTGCTGGCCATGATTGATTGACACCGGCCGGGCGAGCCGATCATTCGCCCTTATCGCCGCCACCTCTTCCTGGACAAACTCGCGGCTCAACGACCAGTTCGAGGCCCTCAACGATGGGACATATGGCTCGTTGTCGGCGCCCCAGGCGTCAATCGCGCCCGACTGCGAGAAGTGCGCCACGGCCGCATCGATCATTACCAGCGCCCGTTCGCGCACGAACGGGTCCGACGAGACCTCGTCGCCGTATGCAACGCTCGCGCGCTCAAGCACCCATCCGGGAATGTAGTACTCCGGGTGCCGCTGGGCCTTCAACCCGACCGTAAGCAACACCCGGGCCCCGTGTTCCTCGGCTTCAGAGAGAAGCGCGTCGATAAGGGTCCAGTCGAACTCCCCCTGCCGCGGTTCCACCTGGGACCACTCCACTGAGAGCCGCACGTGCCTCGCGCCTAGCCCTTCGAGGAGCTCGCCAAGCGTGCCGGCACACCACCGTGCGCGCCCGGGGCGGTCATCCGGCACGTGGCCGTTCCCGGTCGCAGCATCTTCGAGCAGGAGATACTCCGCGTAGTTGCAGCTGAAGTTGATGCCGAATGCGGGGTTTCCGAGCGCCTCCGTGTGCGGCCAGCTCAGGCGCACGAAGAGCACGAGCATTCCCCCCACCAGCAGGGCGCACGCGGCAGCTCCGCCCGCCAGCGCAGCCACCCCCGCCAGGAAGCGCCGCCACGGGAATGGCCTTCCCGCGGGCGCGCCAGCCATCTCCGGTCCATCCATCCCCTGAAGGTTAGCGCGCGTGCGCCCCTGGGCCGAGCAGCCGCGTTTGCCGCGGGCCCCGCTCCGCGGTCACAATTGCTCGCAAACCCTGTCATCGCAGAGGAAAGGACAGTCACGAACGCATGATCGGCACCCCGGAACAGGACGCCTTCATTGGCCGCAGCCGCTGGGCTGTGGCAACAACCCTCCGTCGCGACGGAAGCCCTTCCTCGTCCGTGATCTTCTACGCGCGCGATGGCGAGGACCTGGTCTTCAGCACCACCCGGTCCCGGGTGAAGGCCCGGACTGTCGCCAATGACCCGCGCATCGCCCTCTGTGTGCTGGATGAAGGCGCCCCGTTCGGCTTCGTGACCGTGGAAGGTATCGCTACCATCCAGGAAGAAGACATCGTCCCACCACATATCGCCATCAACCGCGCAATGCGCGGCCAGCCCGGCTGGTCACCGCCCGAGGGCTACCTCGAACGCCTGGATGCGGAAGGGCGCGTGATTGTACGTGTTCGTCCCGGCCGGGTCTCGGGGATGCCAAACCGGTAGTACCCGCTCCTGTGGAACGCCCTTGCGAAACCGGGGACGGTGCCGCTCAGCCCGGACCACGCCCTGGAGTTGGAGGAAGGCAATGAAATTCCACGTCACGATCGATGTGGCCGCGGATACCGGTACGCGCATGGATGCCGAGGCCGGGGGGCCCGGACCGTTCATCGGGCACATCGTGCAGCGGTTTCGTCCGGCGGCCTTCTTCGTGGCCCTCGACCGCCGGACGATGTTCCTGGTCATCGATTTCCAGGGTGAGAATGAGATGGGCGAGTTCATGGCCTACATCTCCAGCCGATTCGACACCTACCCGGTGATGACTCCCGTCTCCGACGGCGCCGGCTTCGCGGCGATCGCGGCCCACATCCGGGCAACCGTGCCCGGCGCGCCCTGATGGCTGCCCTCAGGCCGGGAGGCGGCCGCTCACCAGCGCCACCGGGATGCTGAATCCCCACGGCTCAGCGCGAATCTCGAACGCCGTCCGGCGCGCCGGCGAAGCCGCGGCGAGGATCTCCTTCAGCATCGAAACCCTCGATAGCGAGGTCTGCGCCCGCGCCACCCACGCTGACCCGTCGAGGTAAACCGCCAGCCGTTCCCGGACCTCCGCATCGAACCCCACTCCATTGAGCATCCGCACCCACTCGGAGGCGCGCCAATCACGGACGTGCGAGTCATCGCGCAGAAGCTCAATTGCGTTCAGGAACGTGTCGAGAGCTGCGTCCTCGGGCGACACCGTGTCGACCAGGAGAAACCGGCCGCCTGGCCTGAGCACGCGGGCGGCCTCGCGCAGCACGGCGGCAGGGTCGGCGAAGTGGTGGGCTGCGTAGCGGGTCACCACAAGGTCAAATTCCGCCTCACCAAATGGGAGCGAGGCGGCATCTGCCTGTTCGAAGGTCACGTTCGCGAGCCCTCGCTCGCGCGCCAGGCGGCCGGCAACTTCCAGCATCTCGGGAGTGAGGTCAACCGCCGCCGTCCGGGCCCCGCGCGCGGCGAAAGCCAGGGCTGTGTGCCCGGCTCCGCAGGCCAGGTCCAGCACCCGTTCTCCCCCTTGTAGCTCTGCCGCTTCGATCATCGCCGCCAGATCGGGGCCCGATGCATGGACCGCGCTCGTGGCGTAGGCAGCCGCCACCGCTCCAAATTGCTGGCGGACCGCGGCATTCGTCGCTTCCTGGCTCAAGCATGCCTCCCGGCCAACAGGTTCATCTCCAACATAGCGCAGGTGGGCATCCCGCAATTCACGCGCGCTCGATTGTGGCCGTTAGCGCGCACGATTCGAGCCCCTCGCGGTAGTGTTCGGCCGCCTCCTTCGGGCAGACGATGACGGATGCCTTCCCGTGATTGTGCGCCTCGAACATGATCTCGGCCGCCCTCTCGACCGTCAGCGACGGCACGCACCGCAGCAACGAACGGACGACGTGGTCCATCGTGTTGTGGTCGTCGTTGTGAAGCACCACCCGGTAGGGAGGGAGCGCCTTTTTCAGGCGCTCTTCGTCAAGGCCGGTCCCGGGGAGGTGCGTTGGTGTGGTCATCCGATGGCCCTGCCAGCGCTCACACGTTGCGGGCGAGCCGGCCCAGCGCGAAGGCGGCACGCTCGACGCTCGCAAAGACGGCCGCTCCCTTCTCCACGAGCTCGTCACGAACACTGTCGACGAGCTCCCGTTGCCAGCCTACCGCGCTCTCAGTCGGCCCAAGTACCACCGCGACCGGCTTCTCTGACGTGGCGACGATCGCCGCGAGCCGGTTGCATGCGTGCCGCAGCCGCTCTTCTGCGTCAGGCCGGCCGAAGAACCAGTCCTCGCCTACGTTGGCGATTGCGGAGTCGTATTCCGGGCTGGCCAGCATCAGCTCCAGCAGGCCGTTCGACGATAGGCCGCTTCCCGCGAGGATCGACTGGTCAACGGGGTTGCCAATCCAGTCTGCAAGCGAGGGCGCCTTCGCCCGAACCTGGTCGCGGACGGTTGCCGGCAGCGGCACTACTTCGAGCCCGTTCTCCTCGCATGCGTCCGCCGATTGCACGCTCCGTCCGCCCCCGCCGCCAACCACGGCCACCCGCCGCCCACCCGCACCCCGCAGCAGCGACGCACCAACCACCAGGTCAAGCAGCTGCTCCTGGCTCCGGGCTTCCATTGCCCCGGCCTGGCGCAGCGCCGCTGACCAGAGCGCCGCGCTTCCCGCCAGTGCCGCCGTATGCGATGCCGCCGAACGCGCCCCGGCCCCTGTCCGGCCCGCCTTGTGGATAACGACCGGCTTCTTCCCTGCTGCCGACACAAGGCCGTCGAAGAACCCCCGGCCGTCCGGCACACCCTCCACGTAGCCAGCTATCACGGCCGTCTCGGGGTCCTCGGCGAGGTACGCCAGCAGCCGGCCCGGCGTGATATCCATCCCGTTGCCATAGTTCGCCACTTTGCCGAAGCGCAGGCCGCGGGCGTAACCCCGGGTTATCACCTCCACCGCGTTGTTGCCGCTCTGCGAGATCATCGCCACGCCTCCCCGGTCCCGGGGAAGGTCAGGCCGGAACGACACTCCGCCCGCGGGATGAAACACACCCATGCCGTTGGGCCCAAGGATTCGCACGCCCGCCGCTTTCGCCCGCGCCTCGATCTCGCGCTCCAGGGCCGCCGCCGCCGCGTCGCCGGTCTCGCTGAATCGCCCTGTGAACAGGTGGAGGAAGCGCACCCCCCGTTCGCGGCACTGGCCGATGAGGTCGAGCACTCCTGAGGCCGGGATGCACGAAATCACCAGGTCCACCTCTCCGGGGACCGCCTCGAGCGCCGGGTAGGCGCGATAGCCCGACACCTCGTCCGCTTTCGGGTTGATCGGATAGACCGGGCCGCCAAAGCCGAATTCACGCATCGAACGCACGTAGTCATGCCCGGCGCTGTCGACATTCGTCGAGGCACCCACCACCGCGATAGAGCGGGGGTTGAAGAGGAGCGTGAGGTCGGGGGCTGGTTCGCGCATGGGCAATATTCTAGAGGCCCCAGCCATCAAGACGCTTTCCCCCGATGTGACTCACAGGGAATGTTACCGAAGGAGAGGGTGATGCCTCATAAGGGTTGTTACCGAAAGGGACAGGAGAGAAGGCGTCATGACAGGTCCTG
>JAANMY010000496.1_pt1 | contig 54930 bp, 55 predicted proteins | sample 7279691 | NCBI WGS metagenome assembly JAANMY01 (sample SAMN14094543, study PRJNA606508) | bioreactor metagenome | isolation source: A lab-scale SPAN reactor treating ammonium-rich wastewater day 388 | place: Ireland: Galway | collected 2018-02-07 | reverse complement strand
GGCAGCGCCCCGTCCCAATCCGCCAGCCCCCTGCGCCCGGCCCCGGTCAGCCCGTAAACCCCGGTCGAGACCCGCTCGAACCAGCCATAATGATTGTCCGCCATGATCCGCGTCGCCCCCGGCACCCCGGTATCGCGCGCCACCGCCGCCCCCCTCGAGGGGCCATATTCCGCCAGATAGCTGGCGCATCTCAGCGCATCCTGCCGATAGCCCGTCACCAGCCCGTGCCGCGTCGCCCCGCCCGCGTTCGGGTCGCCCTGACGGCGGGCGAATTCCGCCTCCAGCCGCGCCCGCTTGCCCTTCGATCCGCGCGGCGCATAGGGGCCGGGTTCGGCCAGCACCTCGACAAACCCGTCGCGCCCCCGCACCGTCAGCAACCCCAGCCCCAGCCGCCGGCACAGCGCCGTATTCTCGGCCAGCATCCGCCGCGCCGCCCGCCCCTCGGGGCGCAGCACCGCCAGATAGACCTGCGGCGTCAGCGCCAGCCGGGCGATCCCCTGATGATAGAGCGCCAGCGAGAACTTCAGCTTCATCTCGACAATGACCGGCTCCGCCCCGCCCATCGCCACCAGATCGGCCGCGCCGATCTCGCCCTTGACGCTCAGGCCCCGGGCCACGAAATGCGCCTTCAGGGGCGGGTAAAGATCGGCTTCGCGCTGCATGGCCGCATTTAGCGACCGACGGTCGCAGCGCGCAAGCCACGCGCCCCTTTTCCCCCGCGTCCCGGTTGCCTATAACCGCGCCGAACCCTCCTTGCGCACGGACCGCCCATGACCACGCTCGTTTTCGGCCACAAATCCCCCGATACCGATTCCACCGGCTCGCCCCTCGCCTGGGCCTGGTATCTGACCGAGGTGAAAGGCATCCCCGCCAAAGCCGTGCTGCTGGGCGAACCCAACACCGAGGCCGCCTTCGTGCTGCGCCACTGGGGGCTGGACAAACCCGAGATCATCGCCAGCGTCGCCCCGGGCACCCCGGTAGTGATCGTCGATACCAACAACCCCGCCGAACTGCCCAAGGACATCAACGCCGCCGACATCACGGCGATCATCGACCATCACAAGCTGGTCGGCGGGCTGGAAACCAGGGGGCCGATCGACATCACCATCCGCCCGCTGGCCTGCACCGCGACGCTGATGGCCGATCTGATGGGCGCCGATCTCGCCCGCGCGCCGCGCGCCATCAAGGGCGCCATGCTGTCGTGCATCGTCTCGGACACGCTGGAATTCCGCTCGCCCACCACCACCCCGCACGACCGCGCCGTCGCCGAGGCGCTGGCGGCCGAACTGGGCGTCGATCTGCACGCGCTGGCCAGCGCGATGTTCGAGGCGAAATCGGATGTCTCGGCCTTCTCCGACGCCGAACTGCTGCGCATGGACAGCAAGGAATACACCGTCGCGGGCAAGGAACTGCGCATCTCGGTGCTGGAAACCACGGCGCCCAAGGTGATCCTCGACCGCAAGGCCAGCCTCATGCAATCGATGGGCGACGTGGCGAAAGAGGACGGCGCCGATCAGGTGCTGCTGTTCGTCATCGACATCCTGCGCGAGGAAGCCACGCTGCTGGTGCCCAACGACCTGGTGAAAACCCTGGCCGAAAAGAGCTTTGGCGCCAGCGTCAGCGGCGACACCGTGGTGCTGCCGGGGATCATGAGCCGCAAGAAGCAGATCATCCCGGCGCTGACGCTCTGACCCGGGGAGGCGGCGCGCCTCACCCCCATCGAGGGGGTTCGGCGCGCCTCGGGGGGCCGTCTGCCCCCCGCCTTGGCCTGCGGCCAAGCCCCCCGAGGATATTTGCAGCGCAAAGTTGCAGCGGCCGGAGCCCGGTTTTTCCGGCTGGCGCCGACCCTGCCCACGCGGTCCCGAGGGGGCCGCGAGAGGCCCCCCGAGCGCCTTCTCAGGCCCAGGCGCCCTGTCGCATCACCGGCACGCGCGCGCCATCCTGCGTGATCCCGTCGATGTCGATCTGCCCCGAGCCGATCATCCAGTCGATATGGATCGCCGAGGCATTGCCGCCGCGCCGCGCCACCTCGTCGTTGCTCATCGTCTCGCCGCCCTGAAAGCAGGTCGAATAGCACTGGCCCAAGGCGATATGGCTGGCGGCGTTTTCGTCGAACAGGGTGTTATAGAACAGCATCCCCGAGGCGGCGATGGGCGAACCCTGCGGCACCAGCGCCACCTCGCCCAGCCGCCGGGCGCCCTCGTCGGTGTCGAGCACCTTGCGCAGCACCGCCTCGCCGCGGCTGGCGCGGGCCTCGGTGATGCGGCCCTCCTCGAAGCGCACGGCGATGTTGTCGATCAACGTGCCCTGATGCGACAGCGGCTTGGTGGCCGTCACCTGCCCCGAGACCCGCAGCCGGTGCGGCGTGGTGAACACCTCTTCGGTGGGAATATTGGGGTTGCACAGGATGCCCGACAGAGTCTCGGTCGCGCCAGCGACCCATTTGTGGCCATCGGCCAGCCCGACATTCAGGTCGGTGCCCGGGCCGGTGAACTGCAGGCTGGCGAAATTCTGCCCGTCGAGCCAGGCGGAACGGCGGCCCAGTTCGGCGTTATGCGCGTTCCAGCGCGCCACGGCATCGCCCTCGTCCACCCGCGAGGCGGCAAAGATCGCCTCGGCCAGCCGCCGCTGCGCATCATGTTCCGAGAGATCGGGCGAGACCAGCCGCGCCCAGGCGGGATCGGGCCAGGCCACGATGGTCCAGTTGGTGGCAAAGCGGGTGATCCGCTCGCGCGCGCCAGTATAGGCCACGGCCATCGCCCGGTTGGCGCGCGCCACCTTGTCGGGGTCTTGCCCCGACAGCAGCATCGGATCGCCCCCCGCCACCGCCAGCCGCGCCGCGCCCTTGTCGAACGCCGCCGCCATCCCGTCATAGAGCCAGCCCGCCGCCGCATCGAAGGCTGCATCCTGCCCATGGGCATAGCGGGCCAGCGTCAACTGGTCGTCGGACAGGATCGGCGTCACCAGCCCGGCCCCGGCGCGGTAGGCATGTTCGGCGATCCGGCGCACCAGCGGCAGGGCGCCGACCGGCGCGGTCAGCACCAGATCCTGCCCGGGCTGCAGGTTCAGCCCGACGCGGACGGCGACTTCGGCCAGACGGTCGAGTTTGACGGGATCTATCGGGTCTTGCATGGCGTTCCTTCCGGGTCGGGCTTTCAGAGCGGGGCGATTGCCCCCTGCGGCCCGGCAGGATAAACCGACCCCGGCCCGCGTCAATGCGCCGAAAGGAAAGACCCCGTGACCCAGATCATCGCCTCGCTGTCCGACATTTCCGCGCCCTATGACGTGCTCTATTGCGACCTCTGGGGCTGCCTGCACAATGGCAAGGCGCTGTTCCCCGAGGCGGTGACCGCCTTGCAGGCGTTCCGGCGCCGGGGGGGCGCCGTGGTCTTGCTGACCAATGCGCCGCGCACCCATCACGCGGTCAGGCGGCGGCTGGACCAGATGGGCCTGCCGTCCGATGCCTATGACGCCATCGCCGCCTCAGGCGATGCGACGCAGGTGGCGATGCTGCAGGGCGCGGCGGGGCGCAAGCTGTGGCATCTGGGGCCGGGCAAGGACGAGGATCTGTTCACGCTGATCCCCGACTGGCTGCAAGACCAGCCGCCCATCGAGCGCGTCCCGCTGGACGAGGCCGAGGGCATTATCTGCACCGGCCCGTTTGACGAATTCACCGAAACGCCCGAGGATTACCGCGGCCGGTTCCTCGGCGCCAAGGTGCGCGGGCTGCCGATGCTCTGCGCCAATCCCGATCTGGTCGTCGATGTCGCCGAGACGCGGATCTATTGCGCCGGGGCGCTGGCGCAGCTTTACGAGGAGATGGGCGGCGAGGTGCTGTGGTTCGGCAAACCGCATCCCCCGGTCTATGACATCGCCCGCAACCGGCTGGCGGAACAGGGAATCACCTTTGAGTCCGACGCGGTGCTGGCCATCGGCGACGGCATCCGAACCGACATCCGCGGCGCGCAGGGCGAGGGCATCGACGCCTTGTTCATCACCGGCGGGCTGGAGGCCGGGCGGTTCGGCCCACAGCCGGAGGCGGCGGCGCTGGAGGGCTGGCTGCAGGGCGAAGGGCTGGCGCCGCGCTATGCCATGCCCTTGCTGCGCTGATCCGCGCACCAAGTGCCGGGTCGCGGTTTCGCCTGCGATACCCGGTTACGGGGCGGTGCCGCCTTGCGGCGGGCGCAGGCAGCCCTATGTTGCCCGGTATCCGGGGGATGTCTGAGCGTCCCGACGCATTCAAGGGCCTGCCATGACCGACCTGTCCGACCTGCGCGAAGCCGAGCGTCCGCAGGCCCCGAAGCTGCCCGACGTCACCGAGCGCCAGCGCGCGCAGGGGCGGCATCTGGCCGCGATCCACCGGCTGCATCTGCGCGAGATCGCCCAGATCCGCGGGCTGATCGAGAGGATCGACGCCGACCGTGCCGCGGCCCCGGATCTGGCGGCGGCGGTGTCGGGTCTGTCGATGCGGCGCAATCTGGCGACGTTCGGGGCGCTGTGCGGGCGCGAATGCCATGCGCTGTTCTTTCACCACGATGCCGAGGAATATCAGCTTTTCCCGGTCGTTGACCGCCTGCCCGGCTTTGCCCCGCTGGTGGCCAAGCTGCGCCAGGAACATACCGTCATCCATGCGCTGATCGACGCGCTGGGTGCTGGCGCCGAGGCGCTGGTGGCCAGCCCCGACGATCACAGCTATGCCGCGCTGCGCGACACGTTCCGGCGGCTGGCCGCGGCGCTGGCCTCGCATTTTCACTATGAGGAGACCGAGCTGGAAGAGGCGCTCGGCACCCTCGGCATCCTCTGACCCCCACGAATGAAAGGACATTCCATGACGTTGAAATTGGCCGTCATCATCGGCTCCACCCGGCCCGGCCGCAAAGGCCCGGCGGTTGCCGAATGGGTGGCGCAGGCCGCCCGGGCCCAGGGCGGATTCGAGGTCGATCTGCTCGATCTGGCCGAGTTTGATCTGCCGCTGCTGGACGAAGCGGCGCATCCGGTCATGGCAAAATACGAACACGCCCACACCAAACGCTGGAGCGCGGCGATCGCCGCCGCCGATGCCTTTGTCTTTGTCACGCCGGAATACGATTATTTCGCCCCGGCCGCGCTGGTCAATGCCGTGCAATGCCTGCACCGCGAATGGCGCTACAAGGCGGCGGCCGTGGTCAGCTATGGCGGGGTTTCGGGCGGGCTGCGCTCGGCGCAGGTGTTGCGCGGGCTTCTGGGCAACATCGGCATGATGGCGATCCCGCAGGGCGTGCCGCTGCCGTTCTTTGCCAATCACATCGGCGAGGACGGTGTGTTCATCGCCAACGCCAAGATGGACGAGGGCGCCGGGCTGATGTTCACCGAACTGGCGAAATGGTCCGGGGCGCTGAAGTCGCTGCGCGACTGAGAAACCGGGCCGGGGGAAGGCCCCCGGCCCGCAACCGCTATTCCGGCCCCTCGCCCGAACGGTCGCGCGACATCCAGTCGGCCAACGCCGGATTGGAGCGCGCGGTATCGCGGGGCTGTGGCGCCTCGGCGGCGGGCGGCGGGGCACCGAGGGGCTGCGACCCGCCCCGCGCCCGCAGATAATGCGTCTCGCGCGCGCCGAAATAGAACGCGACCACCGCCCCCAGCAGCCACCACAGCGGCTCGGGCACCTCGGCCAGCCCGCGCATGCGCAGGGAAAACCCGGACGGATCGACCATCGCATAGCCAAACAGCCCCGGCGTCGCCAGCGCCAGCACCGGGCGCGGCAGGCGGTTGAGCCCGTTCACCAGCGTGTCGAACCAGCCACCGCCCCGGCTGGTGAATTCGGCGGCATAGCCCGCCTGCGCGGCGCTGTAGGCATCATGCCCCAGTTGCATCTGCCGCGTCGCATTGGGGCGGATCGCATCGACGACCTCGACACCGACGCGGCCCAGTTCCGCCGCCCCGCCGCGCAGGAACAGCGCCCGGATCAGCCCCATGATCACCCCCATGCTGCGGTCCTTTCGCGGTGCTCGGCCTCGCTCAGCCGGTAGCGCGGGGCGATGAATTCCTCAGCCCGCAGAATCCAGCCGCCCTTGCCGCCGTCGCGGCGCCGCGCATAGCGACGGCTGGCAGGGCGGCGGTCGGCCAGCGCATAATAATACTCGCGCCGGGCGATGCCGTAGGCATCGGCGATATGGTCGGGCGCGGCGCGGGCGGCGGCATGGGCGGCGCGCAAGGTCTGCGGGCCGATCCCCCCGTCCACATCGAGGTCATAGCCCATCGAGACCAGCAACCGTTGCAGGATGCGCACCGCATTGGCCCCGGCGTTGACATACATGTCAAAGACCGGCGGTTGCAGCACCTCGGGCAGCCCGCCCAGCCCGGGGCGTCGGAAGTAATGGTCGAGAAAGATCTCCACCGCCTGCGCGCGCGTCAGGGCGCGCACATCGGCCTCGCTCACCTGGCCGTCGCCGGTCAGATCGAGGCCCAGACGCCGCATGGTGTGGATCGTCACGCCGAAATTCGTGGCGCCGCCCGGGTCGTTGGGGTCGTTCACGAAGCCACCCTCGCGGGCGACGATCTCTTCGGCCAGGTCGCGCAGATCGCGCATTTCGCCCTCCGTTGCAGGAATATCCCGCAGAATCGACGGAAGGCGGTTGAAATGTTGTGGGGGCGGCGCGCGTTGCGCTCAGGTTCCCTGGGCGCCGTAGGCCTCGCCGTGGTATTCGCATTCCGGGCGCGCGGCGTTGCCCACCCCCGGCGCCCCGACCGAATCGGCCACTTCGCGCGGCATATAGGTCTCGTCGTGCTTGGCGAGGATCTCGGTGGCGACGAACACGCCGTCCACCAGCCGCCCGGTCGCCACGGTGCCCTCGTTCTCGCCAAACAGGTCGGGCAGGATGCCGCGATAGCTGACCTCGACCGATTCGCAGAAATCGGTGACGCGGAAGGTGATCGCCTCGCCCTGCCCGCGCACCAGCGAGCCGACCTCGACCATGCCGCCCAGGCGGAACACCTCGGAGGCCTGGGGCGGCTCGGCGCGGACCTGGCTGGGCGAGCGGAAGAAATTGATGCCGTCGCGCATCGCATAGCCGATCAACCCGGTGCTGAGCACCAGCGCCAGCGCCGCGACGAGGATGATCTGCACCCGGCGGGTTTTCTTGAGGCTTTTCATACCGGCCATGGGCGAAACTCCTGTCGGTTACGGAAACACCGGGGCCAGCGTCAGCCCCGCGGTTTCATCGAGGCCCAGCATCAGATTGGCATTCTGCACCGCCTGCCCCGACGACCCCTTGTTGAGATTGTCGAGCGTCGCCACGACCATGGCGCGGCCCCGCTTGCGGTCGCCGACGACGCCGATATGGCAGAAATTCGACCCGGCGACATGGGCCAGCCCCGGCGTCTGGCCAAAGGGCAGCGTGACGACAAAGGGCTCATCGTCATAGCGCGCCGCGAGGGCGGCGTGGATCGCCTGCGCATCGCCCCGGACATAGCACGAGGCCAGCACCCCGCGGCTGACCGGCACCAGATGCGGCGCGAACATGATCTCGACGCGGCGCCCGGCGATCTTGCTGAATTCCTGATCGAATTCGGCCAGATGCCGGTGCTTGCTGCCCAGCGAATACCCCGCGACATCGCTGGTGCGTTCGGTAAAGAGCATGGTTTCCTTGAGCGCGCGCCCGGCCCCCGACACCCCGTTCTTGAGGTCGCACAGGATCTCGTCGAGATCGATCAGCCCGCCTTCGATCAGCGGGCGCAGCGCGAATTGCACGGTCGCGGCATTGCAGCCGGTCCCCGCGACCAGCCGCGCCTTGCGGATGTCGTCGCGGTAGAACTCGGTCAGGCCATAGACCGCCTCGGGCTGCAACTCGGGCGCCGCATGCTCGAGGCCGTACCATTTCCGATATTCCGCCGGATCGCGCAGCCGGAAATCGGCGCCCAGATCGACCACTTTCACGTGGCGCGGCAAGTCGCGCACGATGGCCTGGCTCAGGCCATGCGGCAGGGCGCAGAACACCAGATCGATCCCCGAGAAATCAATCGCCTCGACGGTGGTGAGCGTCGGCAGATCAAGGTGGCGCAGATGCGGAAACACCTCGGCCATGGCCTGGCCCGCCTTGCGGTCCGCGGCCAGAGCGGCGATGCGCAGCCCCGGATGCGTGGCGATGATCCGCACGAGCTCGGCGCCGGTATAGCCGCTCGCGCCCAGAATGGCGACGTTGTGGGTCATGGGGGTCTCCCGATAGGGATCAAATAGGCAGGTCGGACTGGCCCTTCAACGGGCACATTGCCGCATCAGGCCGCGCGGAACGGGATTCGTCGGCGCAGGAACTGGGTCGCCTTGTGGCCCACCGCCACCGGGTCGCCGGTGGTCAGATAGACCGTGTCGCGGCCCTCGCCGATCAGCTCGGGGCGGCGCTGCAGGTAATCGTCGAGGCTGGCCGCCACCAGTTCGGGCTGGGAATAGACCCTGACCCCGGGGCCGAGAGCCGCGCGAAACGCCTCTTCCATCAGCGGGTAATGCGTGCAGCCCAGCACCGCGGCCTCCGGCTTTGGCATGCGGCGGTGCAGGGCCTCGACATGGCTGTGAACCAGCGCCTCGGCCAGGATCATGTCGCCCTGTTCGATGGCATCGACAACACCGCCGCAGGGCTGGGCCTCGACATCCACACCGATGGCGCGAAAGGCCAGTTCGCGCTGAAAGGCGCGGCTGGCGACGGTGGCGGGGGTGGCAAACAGCGCGACATGCTTGATCGCCACCTCGCGCGGCGGCGAATTGTCGCCCCATTGCCGTTCGGTCAGCGCCTCGATCAGCGGCACGAACACGCCCAGCACGCGCTTGCCAGGCGGAATCCAGTGTTCCTGCATCCGCTTGAGCGCCGCCGCCGAGGCGGTGTTGCAGGCGAGGATCACCAGATCGCAGCCCTCATCGAACAGGCGCTGCACGCCGATGGTGGTCAGCCGGTAGATATCATCGGCATCGCGCACGCCGTAGGGCGTGTTGGCGTTGTCGCCGTAATAGACGAAGGGCACCTCGGGCAGGCGCTTTTGCAGCGCGTCCAGAACCGTGAGCCCGCCGAGCCCCGAATCGAATACGCCCACTGCCATGTTTGCCTCTAACGCCGGTATTGCTCCTCGAACTCATGGCCCAGAAGGGCCGGGTCCAAGGCTTTCGGCGACAAGTCATACGTCTTGCGGCGCAGGAAATCCATCACCTGTTTCGCCTCGGGCGCCGCGCGGCGCAGGGCATCGGCTGGGATCGGATCGCCGACCGCCAGCCGCACCGGACGGTCGGTGCGCCGGGCGAATTCGCGCACCAAAAGCGCCAGCCGCAGCGTGGTGCTGACATGGCTGACCATCTGAAACAACCGGGAATTCTGGCCGTCGAACCACAAGGGCACCACCGTCGCGCCCGAGCGCGCGATCATCCGGGCGGTGAAGCCGCGCCAGACCGGGTCCATCGCCGGATCGAAGGGCCGCGCCCCGGTGGCAACGGTGCCGCCCGGAAAGATGCCGATGGCACCGCCCTGCCGCAGATAGCGGATCGCCTCGGCGCGGGTGGCAAGGTTGGCTTCCTGCGCGGCGGGGGTCGCGGCGAAATCGATCGGCAGGATCACGCGGCGCAGATCCTCGGCCCGGTCGAATACCTGATGTGCGACAATGCGGAAATCGCCCTGCCGCACCGCCGACAGGATATGCCCCATCACCAGCCCGTCGAGGATGCCGAACGGATGATTCGCCACCACGACCAGCGGCCCGGTCGCCGGGATCGCCCCCAGCGAGCCGCGGATCACGTCGAGCCTGAGGCCGAAGCGTTCCATCATCACCCGCCACAGATCGCGCCCGGCGGCGATTTCGGCCTCGTACCCCGCCGCCCGCCGGATCAGCGCCAGCCGACCGGTGGCATTCTCGACGCTGCGGATCAGCGCACGGGCCGGGGCGCTGGCGGCCGAGGGGGCATAGCTGAGAGCATCGGCCCCGGCGCGGCGGGGCGCGGGGCTCAGGCTGGCGGGCAGATCGACACTGGCGAGGGACATGGGCAAACCTGTGTGGCTTGCCCTGCTCCTAGCCGGTCAGCATGACGAAACGGCGACACTCATTCCGCGGCCATGCGCGCCGGATTGCCACCCCGGGCGATGGCGGCGAGGATCTCGTCGCGCCGCTTTGCCGCCGCCGCAACCGCCTTGTCCTTGACCGGGCCATAGCCGCGGATCGACAGCGGCAGCAGCGCCAGTTCCGTGACCAGATCGCGCGTCGCCGGGGTCAGTTGCGGCAGAACCGCCTTCATGTCGCCCTCGAACTGCTTGACAAGAAAGCGTTCTGTCCGACGTTCGGTCGAACGGCCAAAGGGGTCGAACGGCGTGCCGCGCAGGAATTTCATCCGCGCCAGCAGGACGAAACCCTTCATCATCCAGGGACCGAACTGGCGCTTTTTCGGCCGCCCGTCGGCATCCTTGCCGCCCATCAGCGGCGGCGCCAGATGGAATTTCATCACGAAATCCCCCTCGAACTGCTCGCGCGCCTTGGCCTCGGTGGCGAGATGCAGGCGCGCCACCTCGTATTCGTCCTTGTAGGCCAGCAGCTTGTGATAGCCCTTGGCAACCGCCTCGCGCAGCGCCCGGTCGGCAATCGGATCGACCAGCGCGCGGAACCGCCGGGCCAGACGCGGGCCCTGATAGGCGACCAGCGCCGCCTCGCGGAAGGCGACCGGATCGACCGGGACCGAGGATTGCGTGGCGGGCTGGATCGCCTGCGCCGCCTCGGCCGGATGCAGCACCGCCCAGCGGCCGATCTCGAAGGCGCGCAGATTGCCCTCGACGGCGGCCTTGTTCAGGCGGATGGCGGTCTGGATCGCGTCAAGGCTCAAGGGAATCAAGCCCTTCTGCCACGCGCCTCCCAGAACCATCATGTTCGAATAGATCGAATCCCCCAGCGCCACTCGCGCCAGTTCAGAAGCATCGAACAGCGCCAGCCCGTCGCGCAGCCGAGCCTGAAGAGCGACCTGCAGGTCATTGACCGGCAAGCGGAATTCGGTGTTGCGGGTAAAGTCGCCGGTGACGATGTCATGGCTGTTGACCACGGCACCGGTCTGGCCGGTGGTCATCAGGCCGATGGTCTTGGCCCCCGCCGTCACCACCAGATCGCCGCCGATCACCGCATGCGCCTCGCCGACGGCGACGCGAACGGCGCTGATATCCTCGGGCTTTTCCGCCAGCCGCAGATGGATATGCACCGCGCCGCCCTTTTGCGCGAGGCCGGCCATTTCCATCATGCCGGCGCCCTTGCCGTCGATCTGCGCCGCTTGTGCCAGAACCGCGCCGACCGTCACCACCCCTGTGCCGCCAACGCCGGTGATGACCACGTTATGCGTGCCGCGGATTGCGGGCAGAACCGGCATCGGCAGATCAGGCAGATCCAGCGTGCGGGTCGCGCCTTTCTTGACCTTCGCCCCTTCGAGCGTGACAAAGGAGGGGCAGAAGCCCTTGAGGCAACTGAAATCCTTGTTGCACGAGGATTGGTCGATGGCGCGCTTGCGGCCCAGTTCGGTCTCGACCGGCACGATGGACACGCAGTTCGACTGCACGCCGCAATCGCCGCAGCCCTCGCAGACATCGGTGTTGATGAACACACGCTTGTCGATATCGGGGAATTCGCCGCGCTTGCGGCGGCGGCGCTTTTCGGCCGCGCAGGTCTGCACATAGAGGATCGCCGACACGCCCGCTGTCTGCGCCAGACGCTCTTGCACCGGCATCAGCCCGGCGCGTTCGACCTTTTCGATTCCGGCGGGAAATTTTGCGAAATCAATGTCTTCCTTGGCGTCATAGACCAGAACGATGGGTTTCACCCCCATCGCATGGATCTCGTGCGCGATGTGGTCGGCGGTCAGCCCGCCCTCGTTGCGCTGCCCGCCGGTCATGGCCACGGCGTCGTTGAACAGGATCTTGTAGGTGATCGTCGTTCCGGCGGCCAGGGCGGCGCGGATCGCCTGCAACCCGGAATGGTTATAGGTGCCGTCGCCGAGGTTCTGGAACACATGCGCGGTCTTGGAGAACTGGCTCTCGCCGATCCAGTTCGCCCCCTCGCCGCCCATATGGGTGAAACCCAGGGTCGAGCGGTCCATCCATTGCACCATGTAATGGCAGCCGATCCCGGCATAGGCGCGCGAGCCCTCGGGCACCTTGGTCGAGGAATTATGCGGGCAGCCCGAGCAGAAATAGGGAATGCGCGCCGCGATGTCGCGGGCGTTGTCGGCGCGTCGCGCCTCGGACAGGCGGGCCAGCCCGGCGGTGATGCTGTCGGTCTCGCAGCCTTCCTCGGCAAAGATGCCGCCCAGTTTCTCGGCGATCATCACCGGATCGAGGGCATAGCGGGTCGGGAACAATTCCTCGGAATGCATGCCCCCGGCGCCGCCCTTGTACCAGCCGTAAACCCGGCGGCCCTGGCGATCGTCAAAGATCGCTTCCTTGATCTGCACTTCGATCAGCTTGCGCTTTTCCTCGACGCAGATGATCAGGTCCAGCCCCTCGGCCCATTCATGAAAGCTCTCCATGTCCAGGGGCCAGGTCTGGCCGACCTTGTAGGTGGTGATGCCCAGCCGGGCGCATTCGGCCTCGTCGAGACCCAGCAGCCCCAGCGCATGCACCAGATCGAGCCAGTTCTTGCCCGCCGCCACCAGCCCGATCCTTGCCCCCGGCTGGCCCCAGACCCGTTTGTCCATCCGGTTGGCGCGCGAAAACGCCTCGGCGGCAAAGCGTTTATAGTCGATCATGCGGGCCTCCTGCAGGATCGGCTGATCGAGCAGGCGGATGTTCAACCCGCCCTCGGGCATCTTGAAATCGGGGTGCACAAAGGACATGCGCTGCGGGTTTCCATCGACCACGGCGGTGGCCTCGACCGTGTCCTTCATGGTCTTGAGCCCGACCCAAAGCCCGGAAAACCGGCTGAGTTCATAGGCATAGTGGCCGTAATCGAGGATCTCCTGCACCCCGGCGGGCGAGACGATCGGCATATAGGCATCGACCATCGCCCAGTCGGATTGATGCAGCACGGTCGAGGATTCGCCGGTGTGGTCGTCGCCCATCGCCATGATGACCCCGCCCTTGGCGCTGGTCCCGGCCATGTTCGCATGCTTCATCACATCGCCCGAACGGTCCACCCCCGGCCCCTTGCCGTACCAGAGTGCGAAAACCCCGTCGTATTTGCCTTCGCCGCGCAATTCCGCCTGCTGGGTGCCCCAGATCGCGGTCGCCGCCAGATCCTCGTTCAGCCCGGCCTGAAACCGCACCTGCGCCGCGTCCAGAAACGGCTTTGCCCGCTGCATCTGCAGATCGACCGCCCCCAGCGGCGAACCGCGGTAGCCGGTGACATAACCCGCGGTGTTCAGCCCCGCCGCCTTGTCGCGCGCCGCCTGTTGCAGCATCAGCCGCACCAGCGCCTGCGTGCCGTTCAGCAGGACCGGCGACTTGTCGAGGTCGAAGCGGTCGTTCAGAGTCACTGTCTGCTTACCCATCGGGCACCCTCCCAAGTGCTTGCCGTTTCGCTGGCCATCGGTGCATTATAGGTCAAAACTACTGACCTTAAAAGCCTCCTCAACGAATTCTTGTCTTTTCGTGTTCAAAGAACTGACCTAGAACAGCGAACGCTCTTCAAACCCTGCCCCGAGACATCGGAAATTGCCACTATGGACTGGGACAAGCTCAGAATCTTCCATTCGGTCGCCGATGCCGGCAGCCTGACCCATGCCGGCGACTCGCTGGGCTTGAGCCAGTCTGCGGTCAGCCGCCAGATTCGCGGGCTTGAGGAAAGCCTTGGCACCATCCTGTTCCACCGCCATGCGCGGGGGCTGATCCTGACCGAGCAGGGCGAATTGCTGTTCGACGCCACGCGGTCGATGACCAAACGGCTGGAAACCGCCGCAGCCCGTATCCGCGACAGCGAGGATGAGGTTTACGGCGAACTGCGCGTGACCACGACCACCGCCTTTGGCACGCTCTGGCTGGCGCCGCGCCTGCCGACGCTCTACGCCAAATATCCTGAGCTGAAGATCGACCTGATGCTGGAAGAGCGTGTCCTCGACCTGCCGATGCGCGAGGCCGACATCGCCATCCGCATGAAGGAACCCAGCCAGGCCGACCTGATCCGCAAGCGGCTGATGGGCGTGCGGATGCGGCTCTATGCCTCGACGGAATACCTGCGCCAGAACGGCACGCCGCAGACGCTGGCCGATATGGCCGATCACCGGCTGGTGTGCCAGCACGCCAATGCCCATCAAGTGGCGGCGGGTGCGGCGCTGGTGCGCGAGCTGATGACCCATGCGATCCGCAGCACCTTTACCGTCAACAACTATTTCGGTGTGCTGCAGGCGGTCATCAATCATCTGGGCGTCGGCGTGCTGCCCGATTACCTGACCGAGGATTTCCCGCAACTGATCCGCGTTCTGCCCGATATCGAAAGCGCCGAGGTTCCGGTGTTCCTCGCCTATCCTGAGGAATTGCGTCATTCCAAGCGTGTGGCCGCCTTCCGCGACTTCGTCGTCGAAGGGGTGATCGCCTATCGGCGGCAAAGGACGGCCTTCAACACGGAATAATCCTGGGGTTGAGTTGACGCTAGGTGAGGCATGCGCGCAACGCATCGCCGCTATGATGCATGCGCAGCGAAGAAGATGTTGAACAGGTACAATGATTCGACTATCTGAATTCGCAAGATACATGGCTTCGGCTTGTATCTTAACCTCCCTGTTGGACTTGGGCCGAGCTTTGCTCGGCCTTTTTTTTGCGCACTCGGGCACCCCCCGCGCGTTGCCCCGGCGGCCGCGGAAATCCCGCCGTGGGCGCCACAGACACTGAAAAACCCTGTGCAGGCGCCCTGCGACACCCTTTTCCTTGCGCCCGGCTTGGCCTATGACGCGGCCATGCCATCCGAGGAAGGACCGCCCCGATGACCGAGCCCGCCATCACCCCTGACCTGATCGCGGCGCATGGGCTCAAGCCCGACGAATATGCGCGCATTCTCGAGATCATCGGGCGCGAGCCCAGCTTCACCGAACTGGGCATCTTTTCGGCGATGTGGAACGAGCATTGCTCGTACAAATCCTCGAAGAAATGGCTGCGCACCCTGCCGACCACCGGGCCGCAGGTGATCTGCGGGCCGGGCGAGAACGCGGGCGTGGTGGATATCGGCGATGGTCAGGCGCTGATCTTCAAGATGGAGAGCCACAACCATCCCAGCTATATCGAGCCGCATCAGGGCGCGGCGACCGGCGTGGGCGGCATCCTGCGCGACGTGTTCACCATGGGCGCGCGCCCCATCGCCGCGATGAACGCGCTCAGCTTTGGCGAACCCTCGCATCCGAAAACCGCCCATCTGGTCAAGGGCGTGGTCGAGGGGATCGGCAGCTACGGCAATTGTTTCGGCGTGCCCAATGTCGGCGGCGAGGTGCGGTTCCACCGCGCCTATAACGGCAATTGCCTGGTCAACGCCTTTGCCGCGGGTCTGGCTGACGCCGACAAGATCTTTTATTCCGCCGCCTCGGGCGTCGGCATGCCGGTGGTATATCTGGGCGCCAAGACCGGGCGCGACGGGGTTGGCGGCGCCACCATGGCCAGCGCCGAATTCGATGACACCATCGAGGAAAAGCGCCCCACGGTGCAGGTGGGCGACCCGTTCACCGAAAAGCGCCTCTTGGAGGCCTGTCTGGAGCTGATGCAGACCGGCGCGGTGATTTCCATTCAGGACATGGGCGCCGCCGGGCTGACCTGTTCGGCGGTCGAGATGGGCGACAAGGGCGGTCTGGGCATCAAGCTGCAGCTCGATGACGTGCCGCAGCGCGAGGCGCATATGACCGCCTATGAAATGATGCTGTCGGAAAGCCAGGAGCGCATGCTCATGGTGCTGCACCCGGAAAAAGAGGCCGAGGCGCGCGCGGTGTTCGTGAAATGGGATCTCGATTTCGCCATTGTCGGCGAAACCATCCCCGAGGACCGCTTCCTGATCCTGCATGGCAACGAGATCAAGGCCGATCTGCCCTTGTCGAAACTCTCGTCCGAGGCGCCGGAATACGACCGCCCCTGGGTGCCGACCCCGGCCGCCGAGGCAATGGCCCCGGTGCCGCAGATTGATCCGGTCGACGGGCTGAAGGCGCTGATTGCCAGCCCGAATTACGCGCACAAGGGCTGGGTCTGGGAGCAATACGACCATATGGTCATGGGCGATACGGTGCGGGTGCCGGGCCTGGGTGCGGGCGTGGTGCGGGTGCATGGCACCGGCAAGGCCATCGCCTTTACCAGCGACGTGACGCCGCGCTATGTCAAGGCGAACCCGGTCGAGGGCGGCAAGCAGGCGGTGGCCGAAGCCTATCGCAACCTGACCGCCTGCGGCGCACGTCCCCTGGCCACCACCGACAACCTGAACTTCGGCAATCCCGAAAAGCCCGAGATCATGGGCCAGTTCGTCGGCGCCATTCAGGGCATCGGCGCGGCGGTGGCGGCGCTTGACATGCCCATCGTGTCGGGGAATGTCAGCCTTTACAACGAAACCGACGGCAAGGGCATCCTGCCGACCCCGACCATCGGTGCCGTCGGCCTGCTCGACTCGCTGGACGATCTGATCGCCGGGCAGCCTGCCGCGGGCGATTTCGCCCTGCTGATCGGCGAGACGCAGGGGCATCTGGGCCAATCCGCCCTGCTGGCCGAGGTGTTCCACCGCGAGGACGGCGATGCGCCGCTGGTCGATCTGGCCGCCGAACGCCGCAACGGCGAATTCCTGCGCGCCAACCGGCGCCTCATCAAGGCGGCGACCGATCTGGGCGACGGCGGGCTGGCGCTGGCCGCCTTCGAGATGGCCGAGGGGGCGGGCATCGGCTTGACACTGGACGCGGCCGAGACCGGCTTCCTGTTCGGCGAGGATCAGGCACGCTATCTGGTCGCCTGCGATTTCGACGCGGCCGAGGCGCTGATGGTGGCCGCCTCTGCCGCGGGCGTGCCGGTGCATACGGTCGGCCGCTTTGGCGGTGACAGGGTGTCGCTGGGCGGTGCCTCGGCGCCGCTGGCGGATCTGTCGGCGCTGTATCGCCGCGCCTTTGCCGAGGCGATCGCCTGAGGCCGCTGCCGGACCTGAGGGCCGATTGCGGCGCCTGCGCCGCGCTGTGCTGCATGGCCATGGCCTTTGACGCGGGCGAGGATTTCGCCCGCGACAAGCCCGCGCTGACGCCCTGCATTCATCTGGACCGTTATAGCTGCCGCATCCATAACCGGCTGGAGGCGCAGGGCTATCCCGGCTGCGTGCGTTACGACTGCCTCGGTGCCGGGCAACGCGTGCTGGCCGAGGTATTCCCCGGCGCCGACTGGCAGCACGACCCTGCCCTGCGCGCCCCGCTGGCCGAGGCCTTTGCCGCCCTGCGCCGGGTGCATGCCGGGCTGGAACTGCTGCTGGCCGCCGAATCCCTGTCGCTGCCCCCGGCGCTGGCGGCCGAGCGCGCGGCGTTGCGCGCGCTCTATCACCCGCCGGGCGGCTGGAGCGCCGCCAGCCTGCGCGCATTCGCGGCATCGGCGCTGCCGCGCCGCCTGTCGGACTTTCTGAAAGCCCTGCGCGCCTGCCTCTAGCCGACCAACCCCTTGCGCCCCCGGGCGGCGGGTTTTACATCTGGGGCAGGACCAAGGAGACCCCAATGGCCATCTCGGCAACCGAAATCGAAACCCTGCTGCGCGCCGCCTTCCCGGCGGCAAAGATCACGATTACCGACCTGGCCGGCGACGGAAACCACTATGCCGCCGAGGTCATCGATGCCAGCTTCAAGGGCAAGAACCGGGTGCAGCAGCAGCGCGAGGTCTATGCGGCGCTCAAGGGCAAGATGGACGGCGCGCAGGGCGAATTGCACGCGCTGGCGCTGACCACCAAGGCCCCGGACTGACATCCACGGCGATGCGGGGCAGCAGCGATCCCTCGGGTTGGCGGCTGGCGGTGATGACCGCGCTGGCGCTGACCGGGCTGGGCGTCATCGCGCTGGTCCGGGGGCCGCAGACCGGCCTGTCGCCCGACGCCGCGATCATGGAAAAGCTGTTCCATGGGGTCATGCTGGCGGCGCTGCTGGTCTGGGCGGCACGGTTCGGCGCCCTGACCCAGGGGCACGAGCGGTGGCGCGGCGTGACGGCGGGGCTGCTGGGGCTGGGGATTCTCTCGGGCGCGGGGCTGGTCGCGCGCGATTTCGGTTTTATCTGACAATCAAACTCTCGCGGCCCGGGCGCCGTGGTGACGAAAGGACGGACAATGAGCGCGCAGGACAATATCCGCAAGACGGTCGAAGGCAACGACGTGGTGCTGTTCATGAAGGGCACCAAGACCATGCCGCAATGCGGCTTTTCCAGCCGCGTGGCCGGGGTGCTGAATTTCATGGGCGTCGAATACGCCGATGTGAACGTGCTGGCCGATGCCGAAATCCGTCAGGGGATCAAGGATTTCTCGGATTGGCCGACCATTCCGCAGCTCTACGTCAAGGGCGAGTTCGTCGGCGGCTGCGACATCGTCACCGAGATGACCCTCTCGGGCGAGCTGGACCAGTTGTTCGAGGCCAAGGGCGTCGCCTTTGACAAGGACGCGGCGGAAAAGATCCGCGAAGCGAACGCCTGACATCCGGCGCCCTTGACCGAGGGTCCGACAAAAGGGCCGGTGCCGCGCGCACCGGCCCTTTTTTTCACGATTCCGGTGAACCTTTTCGCGCCCCGGCCGACTTACGGGCAAGAAACACCGGAAGCCCCGCCATGACCCTGCTCATCCTCGCCCAGGCCCTTGTCGCCACCCTGCTGATCGCCACCGTCCGGGGCTATGTCGGCCATTACCGCGCCGTCGCCGCCCGCCGCGCTGCCGCGCTCGAGGATTTCGCCGCCGGTCGCGGGTTGGGCGCGTTTCGCGCCGATGCCGCGGCGATCCAGGCGCCGGTCGCCATCGATGCCACCCCGCAGGGCGACGCGCCTGCCGCCCCTGTCGCGGCCCCCGTCGCGGCTGACAGCGCCCTGCCCCGCCTCTATGCTCTGTTCATGGCGCTGATCGCCCGGGCGCCCGCCGTCGCGGTGCCGCGGCCTGTCCCGATCCGCCCGTCGCCCCGACTTGACGCCTGACCCCGGAAGCCTCATGACCCTGCCTCTTCCCGTCGTTATTGCTACCCCGCTCATCCTGGCTGCGGTCGGATATGCCCTGTGGCGCAACCACAAGACCCAGACCCGCCGCCGCGCCGAATATCTGGCGCTGGCCGAATTGCACGGGCTGGAGCACGCGCTGATCCCGTCACGCAACCGCAAACCGGCCGAGATCCGCTTTACCGGCGGTGCCAGCGGCCTGTCGCTGGTCGTCACCCGCCCGATGACGCGCAAGAGCGGCAGTTCCACCACCACGGTCGCGGGCCACACGATGCTGCGCCTGCCCGATCCGCGGCTGGACGGCGGGCTGGCGCTCTATACCCCCGAACTGACCGAGGGCCTCGCCTCGGCCGCGTCAAAGCTGATGGGAATCTTCGACAATTCGATCGCCAGGATGATCCTGAGCAAGCTGGTCGGCGACGAGATCGGCGCGCATCTGGGCGAGTTGCACGAACAACCCGTCCCGGCGGGGGTTGGCCTGACCATCATGGCGACCGTCGATCCGAACCCGCAGTTCGACGCCAGCGCCATCGAACGGGCGATCCGCGCCGCCCCGGCGGGCCGCAATGCCGAGGCCAAGACCATGGTGATGATCAACAGCGCCGGGCTGCAGATCCGCGTCGCCCGCGCCCTGACCGAGGCCAGCGACCTCGAACGCCTGATCGAGGTCGGCCATACCCTGCAAGCCGACTTGCGGCGCTGAGATCAGCGCGATTCCATCTGCTCGGCCAAGGCCTCGGCCCGGGCGGCGAGATCCGAGAACCGCTCGATGGTCGCCGGAGGGATCGCCGGGGCGGGTGCCGCGGCCATGCTGCGCGGCGCGGCGCGCAGGCGCTCCACTTCGGCCTGCAGGCTGCTCAGCTCGGCTTCGAGCTGGCGCACCCGGTCCTCGGCCCCGGCGGTCTTGTCGGCCAGCATCAGCCCCGACATCAACAGCATCTTCGATTCCGGCAGGCGGCCGATCTGGCCGATCAACGTCGTCGCCTCGGCATCGAGCATCGCCGCGGCGGCGCGCAGATAATGCTCCTCGCCCGGGGCGCAGGCGACCTCGAAATCCTTGCCGCCGATGGAAACGGTCTCGTTGGGCATGGGAACCTCCGGTTCTTCAGCGGGCGTCGGCCGCGATCAGCGGCTTCAGCTCGGCAAGGATTTCTTCCATCTCGGCCATCTCGGCGCGGCGCTCGGCCTGCAGGGCCTCCAGCTCGGCCGAGATCGAACGATTGATGAGCGTGGCATCGGGGAAACCCTCGACCTGCGCCTCGCGCAGCCCGGTATTGGCCTCGATCAGCTTGGTATTGGCCTTCTTGAGGCGCAGCATCTCCAGCGATTGCAGATCGAGCTGTTCGGTCAGCCGCGCCAGCCGCCGTTCGAGCTGGGCAATCGTGGTTTCCTGCCGCTGCTTGACCTGATGCACCCGCTCGGAAAGCTGGGCATTCGCGGCGCGTTCCTTCTCCAGCGCCTCGCGCAGGCTGGCGATGGTCGCCGCCTGCTCAGGGTCGGGCATGGGCTCGGGCCGGGCGCCCAGACCAAAGACGGACCCTTTGGCGGGCTTGGCCGGACCCTTCTCCATCTGCCGCGCGATGCGCTCGAGCGCCGCGGACAGCCTGCGTTCCACCGGGGCCAGGTCGCTCATGTTTTCGCTCCTCGTCTCGCCCGCTCTCGGTCACGCGAATCAGGTCACCGCGCCGGACAGGTCGTTTTGTGGGCAGAATACGGGGAAAACCCGCCCATTCCAACCGATCCCCGGCCCGATGCCGCGCCGCCGCGCTTGATCTCGCATCCCTTCCTGATATGACGCGCGCTAACGCCCCCCGTCAAAGGATCGCTGCCTTGGATATCGCCACGCTCCGCACCCGGAACCCCGACCACTGGCGCCTTGCCACCGCCATCCGCGTTCTGGCCATGGACGCCGTCGCCGCCGCCAATTCCGGCCATTCGGGCATGCCCATGGGCATGGCCGATGTCGCCACGGTGCTGTTTCGCAACCACCTGAAATTCGACGCCGCGGCGCCGGACTGGGCCGACCGCGACCGCTTCATCCTGTCGGCGGGCCACGGCTCGATGCTGATCTATGCGCTGCTGCATCTGACCGGCTACAGCGACATGACGCTGGCGCAGATCAAGAACTTCCGCCAATGGGGCGCGATTACCGCCGGGCATCCGGAATACGGCCACGCCAAGGGCGTGGAAACCACCACCGGCCCGCTGGGTCAGGGCCTCGCCAATGCCGTGGGCTTTGCCATGGCCGAGGAACATCTGCGCGCCCGCTGGGGATCGAAGATCCAGTCGCATCATACCTATGTCATTGCTGGCGACGGCTGCCTGATGGAGGGCGTCAGCCAGGAGGCCATCGGCCTCGCCGGGCGTCAGCGCCTCTCGAAGCTGGTCGTGCTGTGGGATGACAATGGCATCACCATCGACGGCAAGGTCTCGCTGTCGGACGTGACCGACCAGAAGGCGCGCTTTGCCGCCTCGGGCTGGGACGTGTTCGCCTGTGACGGCCACGATCCGGCCGACATCGACCGCGCGATCAGCGCCGCCAAGGCCTCGCCGCGCCCGGCGCTGGTGGCCTGCAAGACGCATATCGCCATCGGCTCCTCGGCGCAGGACACCTCGAAGGGGCACGGCGCGTTGACCGATGCCAAGCTAATCGCCGACACCCGCGCCGCCTATGGCTGGGACCATGGCGCCTTTGTCATCCCCGCGGACATCAAGGCCGAATGGGAAGCGATCGGTGCCCGCAGCCGCGCGACGCGCGAGGCCTGGGAGGCGCAGATCGCCGCCCTCGCCCCGGCCAAACGCGCCGAATTCGAGCGGATCTTTGCCCGCGAGCTGCCCGCCCGTCTGGGCGCGGCGATCCGCAAGGTCAAGAAATCGGCGGTGGACGAACCCAAGAAAATGGCCACCCGCTCGGCCTCGGAAACGGCGCTCAAGGCGATCAACCCGATCGTCACCGAGACCTTCGGCGGTTCGGCCGACCTGACCGGCTCGAACAACACCAAGACCGCCGATCTGGGCGTGTTCGACCTCGACAGCCGCAAGGGCCGTTACATGTACTGGGGCATCCGCGAACACGGGATGGCCGCGGCGATGAACGGCATGGCGCTGCATGGTGGTGTGCGGCCCTATTCGGGCACCTTCATGGCCTTCACCGATTACGCCCGCCCGTCCATGCGCCTGTCGGCGCTGATGGGCATCCCGGTGGTCTATGTCATGACCCATGACAGCATTGGTCTGGGCGAGGACGGCCCGACCCACCAGCCGGTCGAACATCTGGCGATCAGCCGCGCCACGCCCAACACGCTGGTGTTCCGCCCCGCCGATCTGGTGGAAACCGCCGAGGCATGGGAACTCGCCCTGTCGCAGAAAACCACGCCTTCGGTCCTGTCGCTGAGCCGCCAGAACCTGGCCCCGGCCCGCACCACGCACACCGCCAAGAACCTGGTGGCCCAGGGCGCCTATGTGCTGGCCGAGGCCGAGGGCAAGCGCCAGGCGATCCTGATCGCCACCGGCTCCGAGGTGGAGATCGCGCTGAAAGCCCGCGACCTGCTGCAGGCCGAGGGGATTGGCACCCGCGTGGTGTCGATGCCCTGCATGGAATTGTTCGCCGCACAGGACGAAGCCTATCGCAAGCGCGTCCTGCCCGCCGGGCCGGTCCGCGTCGGGGTCGAGGCCGGGGTGCGCGCCGGGGGCTGGGACCGCTGGCTGCTGGGCGAACGCGCCCGCAAGTCGGATTTCGTCGGCATGAGCAGCTTTGGCGCCTCGGCCCCGGCCGAACGGCTTTACGCCGAATTCGGCATCACCGCCGAGGCGACGGCCGCCAGGGCCAAGGCGCTGCTCTGAACGCAGCGGCACTGCGACAGGCCTGACGCCGCCCCCGCCGGGGGCGGCGTTCGTCATGGTGGGTCAGATGGCGCCGGGGGGATACCCAAGGGGCGCCCGGCGTCCCTTGGGCGGGGTGCGGGGCGGGCCCCGCGCGGCGCGAGGGCCCTCGACGGGCCCGAGCGCCGCTCGCTCCCGGTCGCAGATCTACAGGAACTTGCGCTCGTCCAGCGCCCGGGCGATTTCAGCGCGCACCAGTTTGCGCACCTGCAGCGTGATGCGCTCGCCCAACTGGCCGTGCAATTCCTCGCGCACGATCTGGCCGACCAGCGCGCGCAGCGCATCCTCGTCGAGAAGGGCTTCGCCCTCGTCATAGCCGTCATTGGCGGCCGCGCTGTCGGCCTCGTCGGGCTCGTCCACCATCGGCGCGGCGACGGCGATCTCGGCCGCCTCGTCCTCGGCAGCGGCGGGGTCGGCAACCTCGTCGGGTTCCGATACCACCGGGTCAGACTCAGGGACGGCATCCACCAGCGCGGCCTCGGCGGGCGCGCCGTCGTCGGTTGCCGGGGTCTCGGCCCCGACGCCCTCGGCCAGGCCGTCCTTGGCGCGGTGGACGAAACTCAGCCGCCCATACAATTCGGTGACATTCGACGCTTTCGGCGCCTCGCCGGTAGCCTCGTTTTCCCAACTGCCACCGCTGGCGGTCACAGCGGCTTCCAGTTCGGCAATGGTGGCCTCGAGGCGGCCGAAATCGGGGGCGGGCAGGCCCAGCTCGTGGCTGGGGGCATCGGACCCATCCGCCGTTGCGGGCGCCACCGCCTCGGGGCCGATCAGATCGGCCTCGGGCGCCGGTGCCTGATGCAATGCCACCGGAACCGCCGACACGCGCTGCGCTTCGGTCAGGACCAGCCGTCCGCTTTCGGTGTTGCGCCCGCCTTCCTGCGCAACCAGCCGACGGATCGAGGTCAGGACATCCTCGATCTCACGATTGGTCATGGCGTCGGACATGCTGCTACCCCTGCTCGTTTTGCGTGCAAGGATACCCAAGGACCGGGTCCGAGACAACTGCGGATCGCGGGAAACGGGATCAGGGCCGGGTATAGCGGCCGCGGATACGGTCCAGGGCCTGACCCTGCGGCGAGCGGTTGATGCCCGGATCGTGGCGCAGGCCGGTGGAATAGGCCTCGACATCATAGGTCGGAATGCCCAACCCCAGCCCCTGCACGGTCAGTTGCCCCATCGCTTCCAGCAGCGCATAGGCCGCGAGATGCACATTCGCCGCCGCCAGAATGCGCGACGAGCGGGCATCCAGCAGCTCCTGCTCGGCGTCCAGCACGTCGAGCGTGGTCCGCGAACCCAGCTCGGCCTCGGCCGACACCGCGTCATAGGCCGATTGCGCCGCCTGGATCTGCAGGTCGCCCGCCGCCAGCACCGCCCGCGCCACCGCAAGCTGCGCCCAGTTGGCCGCGACCGATTGCTGCACGATGGCCACCGTCTGATGCAGCGCCGCGCGCTGCGATTCGGCCCGCGCGACCGTCTGCCTTTCGCTCGAGCGCAGACGCCCGGCGTTGAATAGCGGCACCTGATACGTCACCGAGGCGGTGACATCGCTGCTATGGCTTTCCGGCAGCGGCGAGGTACGGCCGACCCGCGTATCCGCCGACAGCGAGCCCGTCACCGTACCCAGCCGCTGGGTGCGGGCGATCTCGGTCGCCAGATCGCTGACGTTGACCATATGCTGCGCCTGAATGATCGCCGGGTGATTGCGCCGGGCGATATCCTGCGCCTCTTGCAGCGAACCGGGCAGGCGCGGCAGGGTCGGCGGCGGCATGATCGAGGTCGGATATTGCCCGACCACCAGATTATACTGCTCGCGGGCGATGGCGATGTCGCCCTCGGCCGAGGCCAGCGCCGAGCGCGAGGCCGCCAGCCGGGCCTCGGCCAGCGCCACATCGGTGCGGGTGGAATCGCCCAGTTCGAACCGTTCGCGCGCCGCGCGCAACTGCTCGTTGATGACGCCGACGTTGTTGCGCTGCAATTGCTGGGTCTGCAGGTCGCTGTAAAGGCCCAGATAGGCGCTGACCGCGCTCAACAGTACGTTCTGTTCGACCACGATCAGCGCCGAACGGGTCGCCAGCACGGTTTCGCGCTGCACATCGACACCCAGCCGTGTCCGGCCGAAATCGAACAGCGTCATCGTCGCGGTCAATCCGGCGCTGAGCCGGTAATCCGGCGAGCCGCCCGAATTGGTCAGCGCCGTGGCGGCGAAGGTGACAACCGGATAGAGCGCGGCAATCGCCTGCTGGATATCCTCGTCCGCGGCGCGCAGCAGGGCGCGATTCTGTTCGAGCAGGTTGGAGTTGCGATAGGCCGAGGCCAGCGCGTCGGCCAGCGTCTCGGCCCCGGCTGGTGCCCCCAGCGACAGCCCTGCCAGCAGCACAAGCCGCGAAGTCACGGCGCCGATCCGTTCCAGAACGCCCATCGCGCCCTCCGTCTCTGGTTGCGGCACTCGCCCCCCCGGGCCAGGCCCCGCGTGCCGCCCCCAAACGGGGCGACGCGCCGCGTTACAGCGCGAAGCTGCGCGTGGCGGTGAAACCCTCCAGCACCGGCGCTGCGGCGTTGAAGGAATCGCGCCAGCGGATCTGGCCGCCGTGCTTGATCCCGACGCGCACGACGCCAAGGGCCCCCTCGAGGAACAGCGCCGCGACGCGGCCGCCGTCCTTGAGCTGATCTTCCAGCGCCGCCGGGAATATCTCGATACCGCCTTCGACGACGATGGCGTCATAGGGCCCGTGCGCCGGGGCCCCCGCCGCCGCCGCGCCGCGTTCCAGCGCGACATTGGTGACGCCGATAGCCTCCAGCGCCGCCTCGGCCTCGTCTGCCAGGGCCGAATCGCCCTCGACGGCGACCACGGCCTGGGCCAGATGGGCGATCACCGCCGCGGAATAGCCCGTGGCCGGGGCGACATCGAGAACCAGCTCGTCCGGCTTGATGTCCAGCGCGTCGAGCATCTTGGCCAGCGTGCGCGGATCGAGCAGGACGCGCCCGCCCCCCAGCGCCAGATTTTCACCGACATAGGCGGCCTCGGCCAGGGCGCCGGGCACGAAACGTTCGCGCGGGATCGCCAGCATGGCTTCGATGATCGGCAGCTTGGTCACATCCGAGGGGCGCACCTGGGTGTCGACCATCATGGTCCGGCGGGTGGCGAAATCGGGCATGTCACGGGCTCCGTCTGAACTGTCGGCCCCTCTTGCCACAGCGGCCGGGAGCTTGGCAATGCTGCCCCCCGCGAAGGGCTGAACCTGCGCGGCGGGTGTGGCTTCGTGACACGGGCAAGGGGCGATTTCAAGCGCAATGTTCAATCTGAACTGAACAATGCCTGCCCCCTGCCCGCTCTGCCCGGCATTAACGCGGAACGTCCAGCCCGCGCTGAACCGCCGGGCGGGCCAGGAACCGTTCCAGCCAGGCAGGAACGTTGGCCAGCCGGTCCCAGCCGACCAGCCCGCCCGCCTCATAGAACCCGGTCAGCGACCGCACCCAGGGCGCCACGGCGATATCGGCGATGGAATAGTCGCCGACGATCCAGTCCCGACCTTCAAGCTGACCATCCAGCACCTTCAGCAACCGCTCGCTCTCGGCGCGGTAGCGTTCGAACGGGCGCTTGTCCTCGATCTCCTTGCCGGCGAATCTGTGGAAAAAGCCCAGTTGCCCGAACATCGGCCCGGCCCCGCCCATCTGCCACATCAGCCATTGCACCGCCTGCCAGCGCAGCGCCGGGTCAGAGGGCAGCAGTTTCCCTGTCTTTTCCGCCAGATACAGCAGGATCGCCCCGCTTTCGAACAGCGCCAGCGGCTGGCCGCCCGGGCCATCGGGGTCCAGGATCGCCGGGATCTTGTTGTTGGGGTTCAGCGCCAGGAATTCCGGCGTCATCTGGTCGTTGGTGCCAAAATTCACCCGATGCCCCTCATAGGGCAGGCCCAGCTCCTCGAGCGCGACTCCGATCTTGATGCCGTTCGGCGTGGGCAGCGAATAAAGCTGCAGCCGTTCGGGATGTTGCGGCGGCCAGCGGCGGGTGACGGGATGGTCGGTCAGCGAGGTCATTGCGATGCTCCTGAGAAACAATTACCGAATTCACCTTGATTTGCCGCGCGTTGCGGGCATCAATCAGGACACGAGACGAGGTAAACAGTCGCCGGGCGCAGATCAAGCCACCGAGCGGCCGGAGCAAGGGATACAAGATGCTCAAGGAATTTCGGGATTTCATCGCCCGCGGCAATGTCATGGACATGGCCGTCGGTATCATCGTCGGCGCGGCCTTCACCGCCATCGTCAGCTCGCTGGTCGCCGATCTGATCAACCCGATCATCGGTCTGGTGATCGGCGGCATCGACTTCAAGAACATGTACTGGGTGATGTCGGGCGAGGTGCCCGCCAATTCCGGTCTGGATACCGCGCGCGAAGCCGGTGCCGCGGTGTTTGCCTATGGATCGTTCATCACGGCGATCATCAACTTCGTCATCATCGCCTGGGTGGTGTTCATGCTGGTCAAAGGCGTGAACAAGGTCAAGGATGCCGCGATCCGCGCCGAAAAGGCCGCCCCGGCGCCCGAAGCCCCGGCCGCCCCGCCGCCGCCCTCGGCCGAAGTGCTGCTGACCGAGATCCGCGACCTGCTGCGCGAACGCCCCAGCGCCTGACGAGGCGCCCCGTGAACCGGAACAGGCCCCTCGCGGGGCCTGTTTTGCGTTGTGGGGTCAGGCCCCGAACACCTCGTCGCCCGCCAGCCAGCGGGCCCGCAGATCGGCGACGCTGTCTTTGCCCGGCCCCGCCATCCTGAGCGCCAGCGCATCCGCGCCGATCAGGGCCGCGATCCGCCAGGCATCGAGCGCCGCCGCCCGCGCCTGAAGCCCGCCGCCCAGCATATCCTCGATCGCCGAGGCGGCCAGCGTGAAGGGCAACGCCAGTGCCAGGGCGGGCAGGCCGGGCCGCTCGGCGGCCAGCACACCGGCCAGTTCGACCGCCACCCGCCGCGCCGGGGCACCATCGACCAGCAGCCGTGTCACCACGGTTTCTGTCAGGGCATCGATTGCAGCCGCGTCCCACACTGGCAAGTTTCCCGGCACCGCATGCCCTGTCGCGCGCGGTCGCGGACGGTCATACATCAATGCCGGTTGCACCGATACGGGGGCCGGACCCTGGATCAACTGCTTTTGTCCATCTCGCCGGTTTCGCGCCGCGCCGCGTCGAGCGGGTCTTGCAGGCGGACCCCGCGCGCCGGGCCATCGGCGGTATAGCTGGCCCAGCCCGCCGCCTCGCGCGGCTCGGGCAGGGTCTCGGGCGTTTCGTGCAGATGTAGATGGACCTTGGCGATGAACTGCGCGGTGATCGGCGAGGTCAGCAGCAGGAACAGCGTGATGAGCAGCTCATGCGCCGAAAACCGCCCCTCGGTCGCATAGAAATAGACCATCGACGCGATCAGCACCCCGCCGACGCCCAGCGTAGTCGCCTTGGTCGGGGCGTGCAGGCGGGTCATCGGGTCGGGCAGCTTGATCAGCCCGTACGAGCCGACGATCCCGAAGAACCCGGCGACAACCAGAAAAACGGTGACGGCAATCTCGGCCCAGAGCGGCAGGTCGGTCCCCATGGCGTCCCCCTATTCGATGATGTCGCCGCGCAACAGAAAGCGGCAATAGCTGACGGTGGAAATGAAGCCGACCAGCGCAAAGAGCATGGCCACTTCGAAGAAGATCGCCGATCCCAGCGCGATTCCCAGCAGGATCAGCAGGGCGATGGCATTGATGACCATCGTATCCAGCGCCAGAATCCGGTCGCTGATGCGCGGCCCCGCCGCGACGCGGTAGAGATTGAGCAGCAGGCCGAAACCAAAGCAGCCGATGGCGAAGGTCAGCGCGTAAGCGATCATTCGAAGATCTCCTTCAGGCGGCGTTCATAGCGGGCCTTGATGTCGTCGCACACCGCCGCCGGGTCGGGGGCATGCAGGCAATGCACCAGAATGGCATGGCCGTCATCGGCCAGATCGCACGACACGGTGCCCGGGGTCAGGGTGATCGTCCCGGCCAGCGCCGTGATCGCCTCAGGGGTGCGGATGTCGAGCGGCACGCAGATCCACGCCGGTTGCAGCGCCCGCGCCGGTTTGAACAGCACGATCAGCGCCACATCAACGTTGGCCTTGCAGATGTCATAGAACACCAGACCGATATAGGCGACGGCTTTGAGCGGGCGGCGGATGCGCGGCATGTCGGGCCAATAGGCCCGGGTCATCACCGGAATTGCCAGCCCCAGAATCGCGGCAAAGACGATCGAGTTGAACGCCAGCGAATTGACCAGCAACAGCCAGGTAGCGGCGACGGTCAGCGACAGGATCGGATGCGGCAGGAAGCGCGACAGCATGTCAGTGTCCCTCCTCGGTCGGCGCGGGGTCGCTGTGTGCCGGGGCGCCATGGTCAGCCCCGTGCAGATCGTCGGCCAGGGTCTGTTCCTCGGCGGCCAGCAGCGCCCGCGCCTCGGGCGTGCCAAGAACGGCATGGACATAGAGGGCGGGCGTGTGAAGCTGCGTCGCCGTGTCCTGCGCATAGCGCGCCACCGGCGCGGCCAGCACGGTCAGCGCGACGATCAGCGCCAGAATACCCCCCAGCGCCGCCAGCCCCCAGCCCGAGGTCTCGACCGGATCGCCCGGCAGCGGGGCGCTGGCATCATAGGGCTGCCAGAACAGCACCGAACCGGCCCGCGCAAAGCCGATCACCGCAATCAGCGAGGTGACAAGGACAAAGGCCCAGCCCCAGACCCACCAATCCTGAGCGCGGATCGCCTGCAGGATCATCAGCTTGCCCAGGAAGCCCGACAGCGGCGGCATCCCGGCCAGGGCGATGGCCGACAGGAAATAGGTGGCGGCGATGATGCCGCCGCCACGGATCGGCGCCTGCGGCATCAGCGCCGAATTGCCGCGCCGCGCCCGCACCTGATCGACGACAAGGAACAGCGCCGCAGACGCCAGCGTCGAATGGACGAGGTAGTAAAGCGCCGCCGCCGTCGCCGTTTCGCTAAAGGCGCCGATGGCCAGAAACAGCGTGCCCATCGAACCGACCGCCGCGAACGCGGCAACCCGCGCCAGCGTCCCGCCCCCCAGCACGCCGATCATGCCGATGGCCAGCGTCACCAGCGCCGCGGGCACCAGCACGTCGCTGACCAGCCCGCCCATGACGCCCAGCGACGGCGGGAAGATCAGCGTAAAGACTCGGATCACCGCATAGGCGCCCACCTTGGTCATCACCGCGAACAGCGCCGCCACCGGCGCCGGGGCCAGCGCATAGGTGTTGGGCAGCCAGAAATGCATCGGCAACAACGCGCCCTTGAGCACGAAAACCAGCAGCAGCAGCACCGCCGTCACCCGCAGCAGCGCCGCGTCGCCTGCGGGCAGCGCCACCGCGCGCTCGGCCAGATCGGCCATGTTGAGCGTGCCGAACACGGCATAGAGCGTGCCCAGCGCGAACAGGAACAGCGTCGATCCGGCGAGGTTGTAGATCACATATTGCACCCCGCCGCGCAGCCGCATCCGGCCGCCGCCATGGGTCATCAGCCCGTAAGAGGCGATCAGCAGGATCTCGAAGAACACGAAGAGGTTGAAGATGTCGCCGGTCAGCATGGCGCCGAACAGGCCCATCAACTGGAACTGGAACAGCGCATGGAAATTGCGGCCGCGCTGGTCCCAGCCGGTGGCCACCGCATAGGCCAACACACCGAGCCCCAGCACCGCCGTCAGCGTCACCATCAGCGCGCTCAGCCGGTCCAGCACCAGCACGATGCCAAAGGGCGCGGGCCACGAGCCCAGCTCATAACTCTCAATGTTGCCGCCCGCGGCGGAGATGAGCAGGGCAATCGTCACGGCGACCAGCGCCAGGCTCGACGCCAGACCGGCGACGCGCTGCAACACCGCGTCGTGGCGCATGGTCAGTACGATCAGCGGCGCGATCAGCGCCGGAATGACGATGGGGGCAATGATCCAGTGGTCCATGGTCGCCCCTCAGTTTCCGGCGTCAGGTTGTTCGCCCGGCTTCTCGATGTCGATCACATCGGTCCCGGCATTCAGATAGGCGCCCAGCGCCAAGATCACCACCAGCGCCGTCATCCCGAACGAGATGACGATGGCGGTCAGCACCAGCGCCTGTGGCAGAGGGTCAGTCATCACCTCGGCGGCGCCCAGAATGGGCGGCGCCCCGGTCACGAGCCGCCCCGAGGCGAAGATGAACACATTGACGGCATAGCTGAGCATCGACAGGCCCAGCACCACCGGAAAGGTCCGCAACCGCAAGAGCAGATAGACCCCGGCAGCCGTCATCGAGCCGATGGCGATCGCAAGCAGCAGTTCCATGTCAGCGATCCTCCGGGCTGGCGGGGCGCAGGGCGGCGGGCCCGTCCGCCTGCGGGTCGATGTCCATCGGCGTCAGGTTCACCCCCTCGCCCGCCCGCAGGCCGACCCGGCTGAGGCTGGCCAGCGCCAGCATCACCGCGCCCACCACGGTCAGGAACACCCCCAGGTCAAAGGCGGCGGCGCTGGCCAGATGGATGTCATCGAGCGGCCAGATATGCACATGCGCGTTGGTCGAGGTCAGGAAATTCCAGCCCAGCACCAGACTGGCCACGCCGGTCAGCACCGCGATCAGAATGCCGGTCGCAATGATGCCGTGATAGGCCACCCTCTGACGCGCCTCGCTCCAGGCAAAGCCCGAGGCCATGTATTGCATCAGCAGTGCAATGGCGACGATCAGCCCGGCGATGAAGCCACCCCCGGGCTGGTTGTGGCCGCGCAGGAAGATATAGACACCGACGGTCAGCGCGATGGGCAGCGCCACGCGGGTGGCGACGACCATCATCAGCGGGTGGCGGTCATGCGCCTGGGCCATGTCGGGCTTCCAGTTGGCCAGCCTGCGCGACGCCGGGCCGTGCAGGATCACCTCGATCAGCGCAAAGATCACCAGCGCGGCGATGCCCAGAACGACGATCTCGCCCATGGTATCAAAGCCGCGGAAATCGACGAGGATCACATTGACCACGTTGTTGCCGCCGCCGCCGGTATAGGAATTGGCAACGTGGTAATCGGCGATGGTCGGCAGGCTCATGTCGCGGGTCAGGATGGCATAGGCCAGCGCCCCGATGCCGCCGCCCGCCGCCACCGCAATCACCCCGTCGCGCGCCCGGCGCAGGACCGAGGATTCGACCGGCGTTTCCTTGGGCAGATAGTTCAGCGTCAGCAACAACAGGATGATCGTCACCACCTCGACCGTGAGCTGGGTCATCGCCAGATCGGGCGCCGAGAATTGCACGAAGGTCATCGACACCACGAGGCCGCAGATCGAAATGACCACCAGCGCGATGAAACGCTTGCGGTGCACCAGCACGATCCCCGCCGTCGCCACCATCAGCAGCGCAAAGAAGATCGCCTCGACCGGGCCGACCGGCAGCATCGGCCGGGTGCCGGGCGACAGCTCGCCGCCCCAGAACGCCCAGCCACCATAGGCCAGCACCACCAGCGTGAAGATCCCCAGATAGCGCGAAATGGCGCCGTCATGCAGCGCGTCGGTCAGATCACCCGCGCCGCGCGCCGCCGAGCCGACGATGGCGTCAAAGATCACCTTGGCCTCGGGCCTCGGCGCGTTATCCCAAATCGGGGCGAGGCCGCGCTGCGCGGTCAGCAGCACCACCCCCACCGCCACCGCGATCGCCGACATGATCAGCGCCGGGGTCACGCCATGCCACAGCGCCAGATGCACATGCGGATGCCCGCCCGTCACCGCACCCGCGACCACCTCGACAAAATGCCCGACGGTCTGCTGAGGAAACAGCCCGATCAGCACCACCAGCACCGTCAGCAGCGCCGGGGCCACCCAGAGGCCAAAGCCCGGATCATGCGGGTGATGCGGATAATCCTCGCGCACCGGGCCGAGGAAGGTGTGAAAGATGAACCGGAACGAATAGGCGACCGAAAACACCGCGCCGATGGTGGCGATGACCGCGAACCAGGTGCCGGTGTCATGCGCCGCCTCCAGCATCATCTCCTTGGACAGGAAACCGTTGAACAGCGGTATCCCCGCCATCGACAGCGCCGCGATCGTGCCGATGGTGAAGGTGATCGGCATCAGCTTGCGCAGCCCCCCCAGCAGCCGGATGTTGCGGGTATGCGCCTCGTGATCGACGATACCGGCGGTCATGAACAGCGCGGCCTTGAACGTGGCGTGGTTCATGATGTGAAACACCGCCGCTGTCGCCGCGTATTCTGTGCCCAGCCCTAGCAGCATGGTGATCAGCCCCAGGTGGCTGACCGTCGAAAACGCCAGCAGCGCCTTCAGGTCATCCTTGAACAGCGCGATCACCGCGCCCAGAACCATGGTGATCAGCCCCGCCCCGGCCACCAGCCAGAACCATTCCGGCGTGCCCGACAGCACCGGCCAGAGCCGCGCCATCAGGAACAGCCCCGCCTTCACCATGGTGGCCGAATGCAGATAGGCCGACACCGGCGTCGGCGCGGCCATGGCATGCGGCAGCCAGAAATGGAACGGAAACTGCGCCGATTTGGTAAAGGCGCCCAGCAGGATCAGGATCAGCGCGGGCAGATAATACTCGCTGGCGCGGATCGCCTCGCCCTGCTGCAGGATCTCGGAAATGTTGTAGCTGCCGGCGATCTGGCCGAGGATCAGCATCCCGCCGATCATCGCCAGCCCGCCGAGGCCCGTCACCGCCAGCGCCATTCGCGCGCCCTGACGCCCCTCGGGCAGGTGTTTCCAATAGCCGATCAGCAGGAACGAGCTGAGCGAGGTCAATTCCCAGAAAATCAGCAAAAGCAGGATGTTGTCGGACAGGACGATGCCCACCATCGCGCCCTGGAACATCAGCAGATAGGCATAGAAATTGCCCATCGGGTCGCGCTTGGACAGGTAGAACCGGGCGTACAGGATGATGAGCAGGCCAATGCCGAGGATCATCAGCGCGAACAGGAACCCCAGCCCGTCGAGCATGAAGGTCACGTTCAGCCCGATCTGCGGCAGCCAGTTCCAGCCCTGCGTGATCACTTCGCCGCGCATCACCGCCGGGGCGTGCAGCAACAGACCGATCAGCGCCAGGGCCGTGACCGTAAAGGTCGCCGTGGCACAGGCATCGCGGCTGGAGCGGATCATCAATCCGGGCAACAGGGCGCCGAGAAACGGAAGCGCCGCGATCAGGGCAAGGGACATGCCGGTTCCTTTGTCCAGGGGCGACCGTTCTGGCCGCCGGTGTCGGTTCACGGACCTCCCGCGACCCGCGGCCCTAACATTGGAAAGGTAGGCCCGAAGTCAAGCAAAACCGACGTCAGCGGCAGAGGTTACACGGTGATCGCATGGCAGCGCGCACAAGGCGATCCCTATAACAGCAAGGGCGGCCCTATGGCCGCCCCGCTCCCCGCCTTGCGGCGAAATGTCTCAGTTCATCCGACACGGCTGGGCACAATCCGGACTATCGCTGACCGACAGTCAACGCGCATCCGGTTGCCGCCCGGTCGAGGTCAGGCCAGTGCGAGGTTGGTCGCCGACTGGCGGCCATCGCGGCTGGTTTCCAGATCGAAGGTCACTTTCTGACCGTCGTTCAGGGCGCGCAGACCGGCGCGCTCCAGCGCGGTGATGTGCACGAAGATGTCTTTCTGGCCGCCATCGGGCTGGATGAAGCCATAACCCTTGGTTGCGTTGAACCATTTCACGGTGCCGGTGGCCATCGTGAGTCTCCATTAGTCAGTACGCTGCCCACACGATGCGACAGCCCGGCGCAGTCAAATCGGGATCGAGCGCAGGGTGCCGGAACGGCATAGCAGGGTCGATAGAGATAACGTCGCGGGCCGATAATTGACTCAGAATCACTTGCGACTCAAGAAAAAGTTCACGGCGGTGCCCAGTTCCGCCGTCATGCGGTTGCCGCAGCCGCGTCAACGCTTCGTCAACCAGCCTCGGATTAGGGTGAGCCCAGGCAGAAGCCCGGATCCCGTGATGAAGAACGTTCTCCCCCTGATCGCCCTGCTGTGGCTCGCCGTGTTCCCGTTGCCGGGCCGTGCCACGCCCGAGCTGTGCGAATCCGCGGCCGCCACCGCCGCACGGGAAACCGGCGTGCCGCTCGACGTGCTGCTGGCCATCACCCTGACGGAAACCGGCCGCCGCTCCGGCGAGCGGCTGCGCCCCTGGCCCTGGACCGCCAATGCCGAGGGCGAAGGATATTGGTTCGAAACCCGCGAACAGGCGCTGGATTTCGCCCGCCGGCTGCTGAACCGCGGCCAGCCGCTGTTCGATCTGGGCTGCTTTCAGATCAACTGGCGCTGGCATGGCGCGCAGTTCCGCCAGCCTGAGGATCTGCTCGATCCGCTGACCGCCGCCCGATATGCCGCGCAATTGCTGACCAGTCTCTACGACGAATTCGGCAGTTGGGAGGGGGCGGCGGGGGCCTACCATTCGCGCACCCCGCAATTCGCCGACCGCTACCGCGCCCGATTCGCCCAGATCCGTGCCGATCTGCGCGGCACCCCGCCCCCGGTCGAACTGGCCGCGCGCGCCGAATCCGGCCCGCGCGTCAACACCTTCCCGCTGCTGGCCGGGTCTGCCGCCTCGGGCGCCTCGCTGTTTCCCGCCACCCTGCCCTCGGGCCGCCCGCTGATCGAGTCCATTCCATGAAACTGACCGCCTCGCGCCTCTTTCAGCCCACGGTGTTGCTGGCCCTCGCGCTGATGGCGATCATCGTCATGATGGTGCTGCCGATGCCCGCCTGGCTGCTCGACATCGGTCTTGCCGCCTCGTTCGCGCTGGCGATCCTGATGTTCACCATCACGCTGTTCATCGAACGCCCGCTCGATTTCTCGATCTTTCCCACCGTGCTGCTGGCGTCCTTGATGCTGCGCCTGTCGCTCAACGTCTCCTCAACCCGGCTGATCATCGGCGAGGGGCATACCGGGCCCGGCGCGGCGGGCAGCGTGATCGAGGGATTCGCCAGTTTCATCATGGGCGGCAACGTGTTCCTCGGCGTCGTGGTGTTCTGCGTGCTGCTGATCGTCAACTTTGTCGTCATCACCAAGGGCGCCGGGCGCATGGCCGAGGTCGGCGCCCGATTCGCCCTCGACGCGATGCCCGGCAAGCAGATGGCAATCGACGCCGACATGGCCGCGGGCGCCATCAACCACAGCGAAGCCCGCGCCCGGCGCGAGCGGGAACAGGCCGAAACCACCTTCTTCGGCTCGCTCGACGGGGCGTCGAAATTCGTCAAGGGCGATGCGGTGGCCGGGCTGCTCATCACGCTGCTCAACATCGTCGTCGGCCTGATGATGGGCACGCTCGTCCATGGCATGCCCATCGGAGAAGCCTTTGAAACCTATGCCATTCTGACCGTCGGCGACGGGCTGGTCAGCCAGATTCCCGCCGTCGTCATCTCGATTGCCGCGGCGCTGCTGCTGGCCCGGGGTGGTGCGAACGGCAACACCGACAGCGCGCTGGTGGCGCAGCTCGGCCGCTATCCGGCGGCGCTGGTCACGGTCGCGCTGCTGATGGCGCTGTTCGCGCTGGTGCCCGGCCTGCCGTTCGCCCCGTTCCTGACCGGCGCGGCGATCCTCGGCGGTGCCGCCTGGCTGGCCCGCCGCAAGCTGGCGACCGACAAGACCGCCAGCGCCATCGCCGCCACGCCCGAGGTGCGGCCGACCTCGCTGGGCGATGTGCTCGACCTCGACGAGATCCATGTCACCTTCGCCCCCGATCTGGTGCCGATGGTGCTGGACCCGGCCACCGGCCTCGACGCGCGCATCCTGAACATGCGCAACCATGTCGCGCGCAACTTCGGCCTGATCCTGCCCGAGATCCGCCTGACCGACGACCCGGGCCTTGCCCCCGGCGAATATGCCATCCTGATCCAGGGCGTCGAGCAAGGCCGCGACCGGCTGCGCCCCGCGCACCGGCTGGCGCTGATGCCCGACGGCGGCAGCGACACGGCCCCCCCGGGGATCGACGTGCGCGAGCCGGTCTATGCCGCCCCCGCCCGCTGGATCGCCCCCGACGACGAGGAAATCGCCGCGCTGCGCGGCTTCACCGTCGTCGGCCCGGCCGAGGTGCTGGCGACGCATCTGCTCGAAGTGCTCAAGAGCAATTTCGCCCGCCTGCTGACCCTGCGCGGATTGCGGCGCATGCTGGACGAGATGACCAACCTCAGCGATCCGCGCCGCGCCGAATCGAACCGGCGGCTGATCGACGAGCTGATCCCCGACAAGGTGCCGGTGGACACACTGCTGGCGGTGCTGCGCCTCTTGCTGGACGAGCGGGTCTCGATCCGCAACCTGCCGATGATCCTCGAGGCGATCGCCGAATTGCGCGTCCAGCACCTGACGCCCGAGGCGGTGTGCGAACACGTCCGCCAGCGGCTGGGCTTCCAGTTGGTTGCCGGGCTCAAACGCCCGGACGGGACGCTGCCGCTGGTGCAACTGGCCCCGGAATGGGAGGATGTGTTCACCCGCTACCAGATCGATGCCGAGCGCGGCGGCATGGACATCGCCCTGCCCCCGGCCGATTTCGGCAAGCTGGCCAATGCCTTGGCGCAGACCTTCGCCAATCTTGCCGAACAGGGCACGCAGGCGGCCCTCGTCTCGCCCGCGCGGCGGCGGCGTTTCCTGCGCACGGTGATGGCCGCGCGCGAGGTCGGGGCGCCGGTGCTGGCCTTCGAGGAAATCGGCATGGAGGCCCGGCCGGCGCTGGTCGGGCAGATCGCCGCATGACGCCCGAAATGCTCGGCGCGCTGACCGCGCTGCTGACACAGGCGCAGGCGCTGATGGCGGCGGGCGGGCTGGTCTTTGCCCGCATCGGCCCGGTGTTTGCGCTGGTCCCGGCCTTTGGCGAACGGGTGGTGCCCGCCCGGGTGCGGTTGGTCGCGGCGCTGGCGATGACCGCCATTGTCGCCCCGGTCGTGGTCGCCGACCTGCCGGTGCCCCGGGCGGCACCGGTGCCGGTCGCGCTGTTCCTCGCCTCGGAAACCCTGATCGGCCTGATGATCGCCATGGCGCTGCGGTTGATGGTCATGGTGCTGCAGATGGCCGGCACCAAGGCCGCGCAGGCCACCTCGCTGGCGCAGGCCTTCGGCGGTGCCGGGGTCGATCCGCAACCGGCGATCTCGCAGATCCTGGTCATGGCCGGGCTCTGCGCCGCCGCCATGTCGGGCCTGCCCGAACGGTTGGCCGCGCTTCTGGTGCTGTCGTACGACCTGTTTCCGCCCGGCGAATGGCCCGGCCCCTCGGCGCTGGCCGAATGGGGCGTGGCGCAGGTGTCGCGGGCCTTTGCCCTGGCCTTTTCGCTGGCGGCGCCCTTCGTGATCGGCGCCGGGCTCTATAACCTTGCCCTCGGGGCGATCAACCGGGCCATGCCGCAATTGATGGTCGCCTTCGTCGGCGCCCCGGCGCTGACGCTGGGCGGCCTCTTGCTGCTGCTGCTGACCGCGCCGCTGATGCTGGCGGTCTGGCGCGTCGCCTTCCTCGGCGTGCTGGCCGATCCGACGGCAGCGCCATGAGCGATCAGGACGACGGCGCCGACCGCCCGCACGAGGCCACAGCCCGCAAGCTCGACGAGGCGCGCCGCAAGGGCGATCTGCCGCGCACCGCCGACCTGACCGCCGCCGCCGCCGCCACCGGATTCCTGCTGCTGGCGCTCTTGCCCGGCGGCTGGGTGCCGCCCCGGCTGGGCACGCTGGGCGCGGCGCTGCTCGACCGCGCCGATACGCTGGGCCCCGCCCTGCTGGGCGGCGGCACGGCGATGGCGGGCACCCTGCTGGGCGGCGTGGCGCTGGCCATGGCCCCGGCGCTGCTGTTACCCGGCGCGCTGGCGCTGGCATTGCTCTTTGCCCTGCGCGGCATCGTCTTTGCCCCTGAGAAACTGGCGCCGAAGCTGTCGCGCATCTCGCCGCTTTCGAACGCAAAGAACAAATTCGGCCTGTCCGGCCTGATGGAATTCGCCAAGTCGGCGCTCAAGCTGACGATCTTCGCCACGCTGCTGTGGCTGTTCCTCACCGCCCGCCTGCCCCGCCTGATCGCCACGATCCACCAGAGCCCCGGGCCCGCCACGGTCGAGATGCTGCGCCTGATGGCGGAATTCATGCTGCTCGTGGTCATCATCATGGCGGTGATCGGCGGGCTCGATCATTTCTGGCAGGTCTTCGATCACCGCCGTCGGCAGCGCATGTCGCACCAGGAACTGCGCGAGGATCACAAGCAATCCGAGGGCGATCCCCATGTGAAGCAGCAGCGCCGCCAGCGCGCCCGCGAATTCGCCACCAACCAGATGCTGGCCGAGGTGCCCAAGGCCGCCGTGGTGATCGTCAACCCGACCCATTACGCCGTGGCGCTGCGCTGGGCGCCCGATTGCGGCACGGCGCCGGTCTGCGTGGCCAAGGGCGTCGACGATGTCGCCGCCGCGATCCGCGCCAAGGCGATCGAGGCCGGGGTGCCGATCCATTCCGACCCGCCCACCGCCCGCGCGCTGCACGCCAGCGTCAGGATCGGCGCCGAGGTGGCGCCGCAACATTACCAGCCGGTCGCCGCCGCCATCCGCTTTGCCGAGGCGATGCGCGTCAAGGCCCGCGCCCGCAAAGGTGGCCTCTGATGGACCGCAAGCGCACCGAGACCCTGACCCGCCTCGCCCGTCTCGCCGGGCTCAAGCGCGAGGCCGAACTGGCCCGCCTGGCCGCCGTGGCCCGCTCGCGCGCCCGGCTGCAGGAACAGCTCGCCACCCTGCGCCAGATCGAGGCGCCGCTCGACCCGACCGAGGCCACGACCGACCCGGCGCTGGTCGGCGCCCGCCTCGCCCATCGCCGCTGGAGCGAGGCGCAGCAACGCCGCCTCAACCAGCAACTGGCGATGGTCACAGCCGACTGGCTGCGCCAGAAACCCGCCGCCGCCAAGGCCTTCGGCCGCGCCGCCGTGCTCGAGGAACTGACCGACCGCGCGCAGGACGATCTGCGCGCCAAAGCCGCCAAACGCGACTGACCCCCTCTTTGCTCTGGAAATATCCACGGGGGGCTCCGGGGGGCGCGTGCGTCCCCCGGGCGGGTGCGGGTGGCAACCCGCGCGGCGCGAGGCCCCTCGACGGGGCCGAGCGCCGCACCCTTCCCCCGTCAGGCCGGCATCCGCTGCTCGACCACCTCGGCCCACCACGAACACCCGGCGGGAATCGCGTTGTCGTCGAAATCGTATTCCGGGTGATGCACCATCGCCGTGTCGCCGTTACCGACCAGGATATAGGCCCCCGGCCGTTCCTCGAGCATGAAGGCGAAATCCTCGCCGCCCATGATCAGCGGCGCCGGGGCGCAGGAACCGGCAATCCCCGCCGCGACCTTGGCCGCGAATTCGGTCTGTTCGGGGCTGTTCACCATCACCGGATAGCCCTTCATGTACTCGACCTGCGCCCGGGCGCCGAAACTGGCGCAAAGCCCCTCGGCCAGCGCCTTGATGCGCCGCTCGGCCATGGCCCGCGTCTCGGCATCCATGGTCCGCACCGTGCCCTTCAACTCGACATGCTGGGGGATGACGTTGAAGGCCTCGGATTCGGTGCGAAACGACGTGACCGAGACCACGAGGTTCTTGACTGGGTCATGGTTGCGGCTGGCGACGGTCTGCAGCGCCGTCACCAGTTGCGCCGCCACCACCGTGGTATCCACCGTTTCATGCGGCTTGGCAGCATGGCCGCCCAGCCCTTCGACATGGATTCGGAACTGGTCGGTCGCGGCAAAGAACGCCCCTTCGCGGATCGCAAAGCTGCCCAGTGGCAGCCCCGGCATGTTGTGCATGCCGTAGACCTCCTGAATGCCCCAGCGCGCCATCAGCCCGTCGTCGCACATCACCTTGCCACCGGCGCCGCCCTCTTCGGCGGGCTGGAAGATGATGACCGCCGTACCGTCGAAATTGCGCGTCTCGGCCAGGTATTTCGCTGCGCCCAGCAGCATCGCCGTATGCCCGTCATGGCCGCAGGCATGCATCTTGCCCGGCGTTTTCGAGGCATGGGCGGCGCCCGTCGCCTCATAGATCGGCAGCGCGTCCATATCGGCCCGCAGGCCGATCACCTTGCCCGATCCGGTGCTGCGCCCCCGGATCACCGCCACCACGCCGGTCCTGCCGATCCCCTCGACCACCTCGTCGCAACCGAAGTCGCGCAGCCTCTCGGCGACGATCCCGGCGGTGCGGTGAACATCGAACAGCAGTTCGGGGTTTTCGTGGAAATCGCGGCGCCAGCCGGTGATCTCGGGCAGCAATTCGGCGAAACGGTTCTTGACGGGCATATCGGGTCTCCTCGGGTCAGGCCGACAGCGGCATGCGCTGCTCGGCAAGCGTGGCGAACCAGCTACAGCCGGCCGGAATCGCCTCGTCGTTGAATTCGTAATTCGGATGATGCAGGTCGGCCGAGGGGCCGTTGCCCAGCAGGATGAAGGCCCCGGGCCGCACCGCCAGCATCTCCGAGAAATCCTCGCCGCCCATCGACGGCTCGATATCGGTCTTGACCGACCCGGCCACCGCGGCGGCGGCGGCCATGGCGTGCTCGGTCTGGTCGGCGGCGTTGACCGTCGGCAGCACGCCGTCGACATAGCTGAACCGCACCGTCGCGCCATAAGCGGCGGCGGTCGATTCGACGACCACCTTCATGCGGTCGCGGATCAGTTCCTTGGTCGGCACATCGAAGGTGCGCACCGTGCCGGTCAGCGTCACGCTGTCGGGGATGACATTATGCGCCATGGTGTCCGAGGCGATCCCCGTCACCGACAACACCGCCGGTTGCAGCGGCAGCACGTTGCGCGACACCACCTGTTGCAGCGCCATCACCACAGCCGAGGCCGCCAGCGTCGCGTCGATGCAGACCTGCGGCTGCGCGCCGTGGCCGCCCTTGCCCTGCACGACGATCTCGAAGAAATCCGCCGCCGCCAGCAAGGGGCCGGGCTTGATGGCAAAGCTGCCGACCGGCAGTTGCGGGTTGTTGTGCAGGCCATAGATCTCCTGGATACCCCAGCGATCCATCAACCCGTCCTCGACCATCGCTTTGGCGCCGCCGCCGCCTTCCTCGGCGGGCTGAAAGGCCAGCACCACGGTGCCGTCGAAATTGCGCGTCTCGGCCAGATACCGGGCCGCCCCCAGCAGGATCGAGGTATGGCCGTCATGGCCGCAGGCGTGCATCTTGCCCGCCTCGGTCGAGGCATGCGCCAGTCCGGTCTGCTCGTGGATCGGCAGCGCGTCCATATCGGCGCGAAAGCCCAGCACCCGGCCAGACCCGGTCTCGCGGCCCTTGATGACCGCGACGATGCCGGACTGGCCCACACCCTCGACCAGTTCATCGACGCCGAACTCGCGCAACAGCGCCGCGACCCGGGCCGTGGTGCGCGGCAGATCGAACCTCAGTTCGGGATGAGCGTGGAAATCCTGCCGCCAGGCGGCGATTTCGGGCAGCAGTTCGGCAAAGCGGTTCTTGATGGGCATCGTTCACTCCAGCGGCATGCGGCGTTCGGCGAGGGTGACGAACCAGCTACATCCCGCCGGGATCACGCTGTCGTCAAAACGGTAGGCGGGATGATGACACATCGGGGTGTCACCGTTGCCCAGAAAGATATAGGCGCCGGGCCGGGCTTCCAGCATGAAGGCGAAATCCTCGGCCGGCATCACCGGCTTGATGTCGCGGATCACCGACCCCGCGACCTCTTCGGCGCAATCGGCGGCGAAATCGGTCTGCTCGGGGTGGTTCATCGTCACCGGATAGCCCCATTTGTAGTCGACGCTGCCGGTGGCGCCATAGGCGGCGGCGGTGGCCGGGACCAGCGCGGTGATCCGCTCCTGCGCCAGGGCCCGCAGCGCCGGGTCCAGCGTGCGCACGGTGCCTTTCAGCACCACTTCGTGCGCGATCACGTTCGACACCACCGAATCGGTATGGAAACTGCCCACGGTGATGACGACCGATCCCAGCGGATCGATATTGCGCGAGACGATGGATTGCAGGGCGATCACCACATGGCTGGCGACCAGCGTGGTATCCACCGCCATATGCGGCATGGCGGCGTGGCCGCCCTTGCCGGTGATCTTGATCTCGAATTCATCGGCCGAGGCCAGCAGCGCCCCGGGTCGGATGGCGAATTGACCGGCGGGCAAGCCCGGCATGTTGTGCAGGCCATAGATCTCCTGCACGTTCCAGCGGTCCATCAGCCCGTCATCGACCATCGCCTTGCCCCCGGCGCCACCCTCTTCGGCGGGCTGGAAGGCCAGCACCACGGTGCCGTCGAAATTGCGCGTCTCGGCCAGATACTTGGCGGCGCCCAGCAGGATCGAGGTATGGCCGTCATGGCCGCAGGCGTGCATCTTGCCCGGCGTCCTGGACGCAAAATCGAGGCCCGTCGCCTCGAGGATCGGCAGCGCGTCCATGTCGGCGCGCAGGCCGATCACCTTGCCCGATCCGGTCTTGCGGCCGCGGATCACCCCCACCACGCCGGAAATGCCGATCCCCGTCACCACCTCGTCGCAGCCAAAACTGCGCAGCTTGTCGGCGACGATGCCCGAGGTGCGCGGCAGGTCGTACATCAGTTCGGGGTTTTCGTGCAGATCGTGGCGCCAGGCGGTGATCTCGGGGTGCATCTCGGCAAGACGGTTGCGGACGGGCATCGCGGATTCCTTTCTTTCACCTGTGAACGTTACGCCGAAATCCCGGCGGAACAAGAGGGCGTCACAAAGCCGGACCCGGCGTCAGGCGGCTGCCGTCGCTGAACCGCGCGTGGCGAAACCGCGTCAGGTCATGGCCGGGGTCATCGTTGGCGACCAGCGCCGCCAGCACCCGCCCCACCGTCGGGCCGATGCCGAATCCGTGCCCTGACAGGCCGGTGCCCAGCACCAGCCCCGGCAGCGCCGCCACCCGGTCCAGCACCGGCACCACATCGGGCAGCGTGTCGATCATCCCGCCCCAGCGGGCACGCAGCACCGGACGGCCCAGCGCCGGAAAGGCGGCGGCGAAAGCGTCGCAGGCGCTGTCGAGCGCCGCGTTGTCGGCTGTGGGGTTCAGCACGCGCATTGCCTCGAACGGGCCGGGCCGGTCGGGCGACCAGCGGCGCGGCGTGGTCCAGGCATCGGGAAAGCCGCGCGGCGCGGCGGGGCGCAGCCGGGTGGCACGCCAGTCCTGCCGCAGCAGCGGCCAGAAGGCGCGCGGTTGGCGCAAGGCATCCGGCCCCACAGACATGACGTGTGACGAGGCCGCCGCCAGCGTATAGCCGCCATCCGCCCGCCGCCGCAGCGCGAAATCCCGGTCCGCCGCCGCCCCCTCGAACACCGAGGGCATCGGCCCGGTCGCCCCGACCGAGGACAGCACCGACAATTGCGGCAGCGCCAGCCCGTGCGCGCGCAGAAACAGCGACGACCAGGCCCCCGCCGCCAGCACCACGGCATCGGCACGGATGCGCCCGGATTCGGTGATGACGCCGATCACCTGGCCGCCCTGAATATCCAGCGCGCGCACCGCACAATTCTCGCGGATCGCCACCCCGGCCTGCGCCACGGCGCGGGCGATCATCGGCACGGCGACCCAGGGTTCGGCCCGGCAATCGCTGGCGGTGTGCAGTGCGCCGATCCAATGCTCCGGCCCGCCCGGGATCAACCGCGCGACTTCGGCCTGCGACAGCAGCCGGGTATCCAGATCATGGGCGCGCGCATGCTGCAGCCAGGCCTCATAACCGGCCAGTTCAGCCTCGGTCCTGGCCAGATAGCTGACACCCACCGTCCTGAACCCCAGCCCCGGACCCAGCCGTTCGGACCAGCGCGCCCAGTGGCGGCGCGCCTCCAGCGCCAGCGGGATCTCGGCCGGGTCGCGGCCCTGCGCCCGGACCCAGCCCCAGTTGCGGCCCGATTGCTCGGCGGCGACCCGACCCTTTTCGCAGACCACCACCTTCAGCCCCTGCCCCGCCAGTTCCCAGGCGGTGCAGATCCCGGCGATACCCCCGCCGATCACCACCACATCGGCCAGCTTGGGCAGCGGCGCCTGATGCTCGACCGGGGCGGCGGCGGCAAAGGGAAAGCCGGTCATCGGCACAGGTCGTCGATCAGCCGGTCCAGAAAGGCCTCGCCCGCCGCGAATTGCTCCAGCGTCAGGAATTCGTCGGGCTGATGCGCCTGCGCGATGTCGCCGGGGCCGCAGACCACGGCGGAATAGCCGCGGATCTGGAACTGGCCGCCCTCGGTGCCATAGCTGACAACATGCTGGCCGTTGTCGCCGGTCAGGCGGCGGCTGAGGGTTTCGGCCGGGCCGCCGGGTTCGGGCGTCAGCGGCGGCACGCCAAAGGTCGGCGACAGGTCGATCCCGGTTTCGGGGTGGATCGCCTGCATCCCGGCCTCGATGGCGCGCGCGGCATCGACGATGCGATCGCCCCAGCCGGTATCGCCGGGCACCTGCCGCACCGAGACGAGGAAGTCGCAATCCTTGGCGGTGATGTTGTGCGCCGTCCCGCCCGAGATGACCCCGACATGCAGCGTCGAGAACGGCGGATCAAAGGGCGCGGCCAGCGGCGTCGGCGTGGTGCCTGCATTCTCGGCGTTGCGCTCGTTGCACCAGTGGATCAGCCGCGCCCCCTCGTGGATGGCGCTGACACCGTAGGGCTGCAGCGACGAATGCACCTCGTAGCCGCGCACATGCACCTTGATGCCGACCCCGCCCTTGTGGCCCGTCACCACCTTCATCATCGACGGCTCGCCGACGATCACCGATTCGGCGCGCGGCAGATCCGAGGCGATCATCGCCTCGACCAGTTCGGCCACCGCCATGCAGCCGACTTCCTCGTCATAAGACAGCGCCAGTTGCAGCGGCCGCTTCAGCGGCGCCGCGCTGGCCTTGACCATCGCCGCCAGCGCCAGCGCATCGAACCCCTTCATGTCGCAGGTGCCGCGGCCATAGAGCTTGCCGTCCTTTTCGATCACCCGCCAGGGATCGGTCGTCCAGGCCTGGCCATCGACCGGCACCACATCGGTATGCCCCGACAGGATCACCCCGCCCGGCGCCTCGGGCCCGACCTGGGCGTAGAGATGGGCCTTGGTTCCGCAGGGCGACATCACCCGGTGAGTGACGATCCCGAACCCGCCCAGATACCCCTCGACCCAGTCGACCAGCGGCAGGTTGCTATCGCGGCTGACCGTCGGAAAACCGACCAGCGTTTCCAGAATCTGCCGGGCGCCGAGCGCGGGCGTGGATGGGGTTGTCATGCGTCACTCCAGGGTCTGGGCGCCCGGTTGCGCCTTTCCGGTGGACGGGCCGCGCGTTCGGCGCCCGTCACAGCCCTGTCACCTCGCCATGCCCGATGGTGGAGGTCAAGCCCCCGAAAGTCGCAACCCCGGGGCCCGCGGCCGCCCGGAACCGGCCTGCGCAGGCGGCACCCTGCCCAAAGTTTGCGCAAGGGAAGCCGTTGAACGACCGTATAACAGCACGGAATAGTCCTTGCGAGGTCGGTTGAATGTTGCCAATCTCGTGAAAACGTCACCCGATTCAAAAAACGCAGTCGGGATAATAACAAACGGGGAGAAGCGCATGCCCGATGGGGCAACGCCGGTTCTTGATGTCAAGGACCTGAAGACGGTATTCAGCACACGCTCTGGCGAGGTGCATGCGGTCAATTCGGTCAGCTTCGTCCTGCGGCCCGGTGAATTGCTGGGCGTCGTCGGCGAATCCGGATCGGGCAAGTCGGTGACGATGATGTCGCTGCTGGGCCTCTTGCCCTCGCCCCCGGCCGAAGTGCGCGCAGGCTCGGTGATGCTGGGGGATCGCAACCTGCTGACGGTCAGCCCCGACAGCCTGCGCGCGATCCGCGGCCGCGAGGTCGGCTTCGTGTTTCAGGACCCGATGACCTCGCTGAACCCGGTGTTCACCGTCGGCTTCCAGATCTGCGAGCCGCTGCGCAAACATCTGGGGATGTCCAAGGCCAAGGCACGCGACCGCGCGGTCGAATTGCTGGAACTGGTCGGCATTCCCGACGCGCGGCGCCGTCTGGGCGATTACCCGCACCAGTTTTCCGGCGGGATGCGCCAGCGGGTGATGATCGCCATCGCCCTGGCCTGCGACCCCAAGGTGCTGATCGCCGACGAGCCGACGACGGCGCTGGATGTGACGATTCAGGCGCAGATCCTCGAACTGGTCAAGGAATTGCGCCAGAAGCTGGGCATGGCGATCATCTGGATCACCCACGATCTGGGCGTGATCGCCGGCATCGCCGACCGGGTGATGGTGATGTATGGCGGCCAGGTCGCCGAACACGGCCCGGTGCGCGAGGTTTTCGCCAATCCGGCCCATCCCTATACCCGCGCCCTGCTGCGCACGATGCCCAAGCTGACCGGCCCGCGCGATGCCAAGCTGCGCGTGATCGAAGGGCAGCCGCCGATGCTGGGCCGCCACCCCGAATCCTGCCCGTTCATGGCCCGCTGCGCCCATGCCTTTGACCGCTGCGCGCGCGAAAACCCGGCGCGGCGCGACATCGGCACCGGCCACGACGTCGCCTGTCACTGGGATCACCGGGGAGACCAGCCATGAGCGCCAAACGCGCATTGGTCGAGGTCCGCGACCTCAAGATGCATTTCCCGATCTATGGCGGCCTGCTCAAGCGGCAGGTGGGCGCGGTCAAGGCGGTGGATGGCATCTCGTTCGACATCATCGAGGGCGAAACGCTGGGCGTCGTCGGCGAATCGGGCTGCGGCAAATCGACGGCCGGACGCGCGGTGCTGCGGCTCTATGACGCCACGGCCGGGTCGATCCGCATCGACGGCACCGACATCGCCACCCTCTCGAACGAGAAACTGCGCAAGCTGCGCCCGACGATGCAGATGGTGTTCCAGGACCCGCAGGCCAGCCTCAACCCGCGCATGACCGTCGCCGGGATCATCGGCGAGCCGCTCGACGAACACACCAACTGGTCGCGCGCGCGCAAGCTCGAACGCATCTACGAGCTGATGGATGCTGTCGGCCTGAACCGCGATTTCGCCAACCGCTATCCGCATGCCTTTTCCGGCGGCCAGCGCCAGCGGATCGGCATTGCCCGGGCGCTGGCGCTGAACCCGCGCTTCATCGTCTGCGACGAGCCGATCGCCGCGCTGGACGTGTCGATCCAGGCGCAGGTGGTCAACCTGCTGGAAGAACTGCAGGAACGCTTCGGCCTGACCTATCTGTTCATCAGCCACGATCTCAGCATGGTGCGCCATATCGCCGACCGCGTGGCGGTGATGTATCTGGGCAAGATCGTCGAACTGGCCCCGGCGCAGCGCCTCTATGACGCGCCGCAACACCCCTATACCGAGGCGCTTCTCTCGGCGGTGCCCGAACCCGATCCCTCGGTCGAGCGGCGCAAGGACCGGATCGTGCTGGTCGGCGACGTGCCCTCGCCCGCCAATCCGCCCAAGGGCTGCAATTTCTGCACCCGCTGCCCCAAGGCCATCGACATCTGCCGCGAGATCGACCCCGAAACCATCGAGGTCGCGCCCGGGCATACCGTCGCCTGTCACCTGATAACCCAACAGATCGCCGGGCGAACCGGCGGCATCAAGGCCGAGCACAAACAAACCGGACAACAAGGAGAGGTTGCATGAAACGCAGATTGGCCCTGTTCGGGGCTGCTGCCGCCATTGCCCTGACGCCGCTGGCGGCCTGGGCAGAGCGCGGGTCCAGCGGTCACCTGAACATCATCTACTGGCAGGCGCCGTCGATCCTGAACCCGTACCTGTCGGGCGGGACCAAGGACGTCGAAAGCTCGAGCCTCGTGCTCGAACCGCTGGCGCGCTACAACCAGAACGGCGAACTGGTGGCCTGGCTGGCCGAATCGGTGCCGACGGTCGAAAACGGCGGCGTGTCCGAGGATCTGACCTCGATCACCTGGACGCTGCGCGAAGGCCTGCTGTGGTCTGACGGCTCCCCGGTGACGTCGGCCGACATCGCCTTTTCGGCGGAATACTGCATGCACCCCGAAGGCGGTTGCGCGCAGGCGGCCCGTTATCAGGACGTCGAAAGCGTCGAGATCGTCGATGACCGCACGGTCACGGTGCATTTCTCGGTCGCCAAGCCGGTGCCCTACGGTCCCTTCGTCTCGGCGCAATCGGTGATCTTGCAGCGCGCGCAGTTCGAAAACTGCCTCGGCGCCCGCGCCCCGGAATGCACCGACGCCAACTTCTACCCGATCGGCACCGGCCCGTTCCGCGTGGTGGATTTCCGCCCCAACGACGTGATCCAGCTCGAAGCGAACCCGAACTACCGCGACCCGGCTCTGCCGCATTTCGCCACCGTAACCTTCAAGGGCGGCGGCGACGCAGCCTCGGCCGGTCGCGCGGTGATGGAAACCGGCGAGATGGACTATGCCTGGAACCTGCAACTGGCGCCCGACGTCATCGCCACCATGGCCCAGGGTGGCCGCGGTGTGCCGATCTCGGCCTTCGGCACGCTGGTCGAGCGCATCGAGGTCAACCTGACCGACCCCTCGCCCGATCTGCCGCCCGAAACCCGCTCGACCCGTGCCGTGCCGCACCCGGTCCTGTCGGACGTCCGCGTGCGCCAGGCGCTGAGCATGGCCATCGACCGCGAACTGCTGGTGGAAATCGGCTATGGCCAGGCGGGTCGTCCGACCTGCAACCTGGTCCCGGCCCCGCCCATCTTCGCCTCGACCGCCAATGACGCCTGCCTCGTGCAGGATCTCGACGGCGCGCGCGCGCTGCTCGACGAGGCCGGCTGGACGGTCGGCGGCGACGGTATCCGCGTCAACGCCGAAGGCCGCCGCCTGACCATCGACTACATGACCTCGACCAACGCCGTGCGTCAGGACTTCCAGGCCCTGATCCAGCAGTGGTGGCGCGAGATCGGCATCGAGGCCAACCTGCGCAACATCAACGCCTCGGTGTTCTTCGGTGGCGATCCCGGCTCGCCCGATACGTTCCAGAAGTTCTATGCCGACGTGTCGATGTATGCCAACAACTTCCCCGGCACCGATCCCGAGGCCTATCTGGGCGCCTATCGCTGCGGCGTCGAACCGCGCCCGGAAACCCAGTGGCAGGGCGAGAACATCAACCGCTTCTGCGACCCGGCCTATGATGCACTGCACCTCGAACTGGCCCAGACCGCCAGCATCGAAGAGCGGGGCCGCATCGGCCGCGAGCTGAACGACATCCTGATGCAGAACTTCGTCATCATCCCGCTGGTGGATCGCGGCCGTCTGTCGGCGCGTTCGACCACCCTGGGCGGCGTCGTGCTCAACACCTGGGATTCCGAACTGTGGAACGTTGCCGACTGGCACCGCCTGCAGTGACCTGATCCCGATCCGGGCCCGCCCCCCGCGGGCGGGCCCACCCCCGACAGACAAGATCGCTGAACAAAGGCGCCGCACCCATGTTCAACTATACGCTGCGACGGCTGTTGCTGGCCATCCCGACGCTTTTGTTCATCGCTCTGACCATTTTCCTGCTGCTCGAACTCTCGCCCGGCGATCCCATGTCGGATATGCCGCTGACCATCCCGCCCGAGGTGCGCCAGCAGATGCGCCTGGCCCTGGGCCTGGGCGAGGCTTGGTATATCCGCTTCTTCAAGTGGCTCTACCTGTTCTCGGTCGTCGAACCCAGCCATGTCATGGCCAATATGACCGGGCTCGACTGGCTGCGGGTCGAAGGCCAGCGCATCATCTCGTTCCAGACCCGTTCGCCGGTGGCCGACATCATCGCCCAGCGCCTGCCGCAGACGCTGTGGGTGGTCGGGCTGTCCTATATCTTCGGTATCGCCCTCGCCGTTCCGATCGGCATCTATTCGGCCTACCGGCAATATTCCTGGTTCGATCAGGCGGGCACCTTCGTGTCGATGGTCGGCTTTTCGCTGCCGACCTTCTTCACCGGGCCCCTGCTGATGCTGATCTTCTCGATCTGGCTGGGCTGGTTCCCCATCATCTACGACACCACGCTGGTCGTCGATAGCTGGTACGATTTCGCGCTGCAATTGCGGCAGATGGCGATGCCGGTCTTCGTGCTGACCCTCTATAACGCCGCGCAGATCACCCGCTTCATGCGCGCCTCGATGCTCGACAACATGAGCCAGGATTACGTCCGCACCGCGCGCGCCAAGGGCCTGACCGAGCGCGTGGTGATCCTGGTCCATGTGCTGCGCAACTCGCTGATCCCGGTGGTGACGGTGATCGCCCTGGGTATCCCGACGATCTTCACCGGCGCCATCATCACCGAACAGGTGTTCCGGGTGAACGGGCTGGGCGCGCTGCTGATCACCGCCATCTATGCCTCGGACTTTCCGATGGTCCTGACCCTCTCGGTGGTCTTTGCCATCCTGATCGTCCTGTTCAACCTGATCGCCGACATTCTCTATGCCGTGCTCGATCCGAGGATCCGCTATGACTGACACCACCGTGATCCGCCCGCCACGCAACCAGTGGTGGGATGTGTGGGACCAGTTCAAGACCCACAAGGGCGCCGTCGCCGGTTCGGTGGTGTTCCTGCTGATCTGCGCCTTCTGCTTCATCGGGCCGCTGCTGTGGCCCTATGACGCGACCTTCATCGACATCCGTTCGCGCAATCAGGGCTTCACGCTCGCGCATCCCTTCGGCACCGACCAGTTGGGCCGCGACATCTTCGCGCGGATGATGCGCGGCGGCCAGGTCTCGCTGGCGGTGGGGATCGCCGCCATGGTGCTGTCGGTGCTGCTGGGCACGCTGATCGGCGTGGTGGCCGGGTATTTCCGCCACGCCGACGGGCCGCTGATGCGGTTGACCGACCTGTTCCTGGCGCTGCCGCTGCTGCCGCTGCTGCTGGTCATGTCCATGCTGTTCCGCCAGCCGCTGTCGGCGACCTTCGGGGTCGAGGCCGGAATGTTCCTGCTGATCGTCACCGCCATCGCCATCACCTCGTGGATGCGCACCGCCCGGGTGGTGCGCGGCGACGTGCTGGCGCTGAAGGAACGGGAATATGTGCTGGCCGCGCGCTCGATCGGTACGCCGAACCGGCGGCTGATCCTGCGCCATATCCTGCCCAACGTGCTGTCGCCGGTGATGGTGTCGGCGACGCTGATGATCGCCACGGCGATCATCACCGAAAGCGCGCTCAGCTTTCTCGGCATGGGCTTTCCGCCGGATTTCCCAACCTGGGGGCGGCTGGTGGCGGACGGGGTGGATTACCTGCAGCAATACCCGTCACGCGCCATGTTGCCCGGCGTGTTCATCTCGCTGACGGTGCTGAGCGTGAACTACGTCGGAGACGGCCTGCGCGATGCGCTGGATCCGAGGATCCGCGGCCGCTGAATGGCAGGCGGGATTTCGCCCTGGACGCCCGCTGCCGCGGGCGCCTCGGGCGACCCACAAGAAGGGGGGCGCTCGCGCCCCCCTCTTTGCGTGCCGCAAATTCACCCCCCCTGAGGATATTTGTGGCGCAAAGTTGGGGCGGCGGGATTCAGGACAATTTGAATCAATCAAACTGTCTGTTCCTGTCCCAACTTTGTGCCTGAAATATCCTCCAGGTGGGTCCGGGAGGATGGAAAATCCTCCCGGCGGGGGTGCGGGGCTGGCCCCGCGCGGGCCGAGGGGGCTCGATGCCCCCGAGGCCCGCTCCCGCCGCTACGCGCCGGCCAACTGGTCGATCAACCCGCGGACGGCTTCGACCTGATAGCCGTATTGCGCTCCGGCGGCGATCAGCGCGTCGGTTGGCTGGCGTCCGGCATTGGCCAGCGCCCAGACGATCGACGACCGGTTTCCCGAGGCGCAATAGGCCAGAACCTTGCCACCGGCGGCATCGATGGCGCTGCGCTGCGCATCGACGTTGTCCATGGTCAGCGCGCCGCCCGTCACCGGGTTGACGACAAAGGCCATGCCGGCGCCTTCGACCAGGCTGCGCAGGGTTTCGGCGTGCAGCTCCTCCGGGACCTCGCGGTCCGGGCGGTTGCAGATCACCGTGGTGAAGCCCAGCGCGGCGATGACCGGGACGTCGTCGGGGGTGATCTGCGGGGTGACGCTGTAGCGGTCGCTCAGCGGGCGGATATCCATGGGCGGGCTCCTGATAGGCTAGCGGATCGCCAGCGCGACGGCCTCGAGGCGCGCGCGCAGGGCGGGTGTGGCCAGCATACCGGCCAGCATCGCCAGGAGAAAGGCCAAACCGCCCAGCCCGCCCCAGGTGATCGAGGCGACCGCAGGCCCCGGGCACAGCCCGACCAGCCCCCAGCCCGCGCCGAACATCAGCGAGCCCAGCACCAGGTTGCGGTCGATCTCGACCCCCGGCTTGCCCGGCAGCGGTGTCCCCAGCAGCGAACGGGCGCGGCGCGCGGCGATGTTCCAGGCGATCGCCATCGGCAGGATCGCCCCGCCCAGCACGAAGGCCAGCGTCGGGTCCCAGTCGCCGAAAATGTCCAGCCAGCCCTGCACCTTGGTGGTGTCCGTCATGCCCGAGACCAGCAGCCCGGCGCCGAACAGCCCGCCCGCAATGAAACCGAAAAGGTTGCGCAGCATGTCAGATCACCTCGAACAGATGGCGGAACACGATGACGGCCAGGCCGCCCGCGATCAGATAGAACACCGTGGCGACCATGCCGCGCAGCGAAAAGCGCGAGATGCCGCAGACGCCATGCCCCGAGGTGCAGCCATTCGCCAGCCGCGTGCCGACCCCGACCAGCAGCCCGGCGATGACCACCGCCACCAGATTCGGGGTGATGTTGGTGACGACCGGCACGTTATAGACCGGCCGCAGCAGCATCGGCACCAGCGCCAGCCCGGCGACGAAACTGGCGCGCTCGGCCCAGGTGCTCCAGCCCGAGCCATCGACCAGCCCGCCGATGATCCCCGATGCGCCCATGACGCGGCCGCTGCCAAGCAGATAGAACGACGCCGCGGCGCCGATCATGAGGCCGCCGACAAGGCCCCATATCCAATCGATTTCCATGTTCTTTTCCCGTTTCCGTGCCCGGTTCGTTGCTCGACCGGGCGATCTGGAGATTGGCGCAGACTGCGCCGGACACTCGCAACACGGCAGGGCTGGCGGCGCCCTCTCCCGGCGCCGCCAGCCCTGCGGCTCAGATCCCGTTCACCGGCACCTTGAGATAGCTCACCCCGTTGTCCTCAGCCGGGGGCAGTTGCCCGGCGCGCATGTTGACCTGCAGCGAGGGGATGATCAGCCGCGGCATCGCCAGGGTGGAATCGCGCGCCGTGCGCATCGAGACGAAATCCGCCGCCGGTTTTCCCGCGCCGACATGGATGTTGAACGCCTTCTGCTCGGCCACCGTGGTTTCCCAGGCGAATTCGTCGCGGCCCGGCGCCTTGTAATCATGACCGACAAAGATGCGGGTACTGTCGGGCAGCGCCAGGATCTTCTGGATCGAATGATACAGCGTCTCGGCCGAACCGCCGGGGAAGTCACAGCGCGCCGTGCCGAAATCGGGCATGAACAGCGTGTCGCCGACAAAGGCCGCGTCGCCCATCACATAGGTCAGGCAGGCCGGGGTATGCCCCGGGGTATGCATCACATCGCCGCGCATCTGGCCGATGTGAAAGCTGTCGCCTTCCTGGAACAACCGGTCGAACTGCGAGCCGTCGCGCTGGAATTCGGTGCCCTCGTTGAACACCTTGCCGAACGTGTCCTGAACCACGGTGATCTTGGCGCCGATGCCGATCTTGCCGCCCAGCTTTTCCTGCAGATAGGGCGCCGCCGACAGATGGTCGGCATGGACATGGCTTTCCAGCAGCCATTCGACCTCGAATCCCTTGTCCTTGACGAAGGCGATCACCGCATCGGCCGAGCGCGTGTCGGTGCGCCCTGAGGCATAGTCGAAATCCAGCACGGAATCGACAATCGCGCATTTCAGGCTGGACGGGTCGCGGACGACATAGGTGATGGTAAAGGTCGCTTCGTCGAAGAAGCCGTAGACTTCGGGTTGCATGGCAGTCTCCATGATGCGGGTTCTGGGGGCAATATATCGCCTCGAATTCACATTGCAAGATTTGAATGTGATTATTTGACATGGAT
>JAANMY010000493.1_pt1 | contig 55240 bp, 50 predicted proteins | sample 7279691 | NCBI WGS metagenome assembly JAANMY01 (sample SAMN14094543, study PRJNA606508) | bioreactor metagenome | isolation source: A lab-scale SPAN reactor treating ammonium-rich wastewater day 388 | place: Ireland: Galway | collected 2018-02-07 | reverse complement strand
CAACTCCCCTACTCTCGTGGTCGTGATCGCGAGCGCGCTGCCGTCGAGCTCGAACGCCTCCTCCTGCGACACCATCAGGTGCGCTTCGTAGATGTACGGGTGCGGCGGGTCGCCGACCGCCAACCCGCCCGTCCCCGCGGGCTGGCAGTTCGCGACCGTGCAGGACTGCGAGCGGCGTGCTCGCCAGGTGCTCGTCGTACGGTTGACGAGTCGCAGGCTGCCGCCGAACAGGCTCGAGCCCCCGGTGAATGCCGTCGTATCGTGGATCGGCGCGGCGAAGCCCGGGCTCGCCGGAGCGTACTTGCGCACCACCGTCGGCCGGCCGACCAGCGCCCACTTGGTAGCGTACTTGTCCGTGGCGAGTTCGGGACGCGCGTACTCGGTTTCGGTGACGAGCCCCACGCCGTCGCGGCTACGGACCTTGGCGAAGCCGTAGAGTCCCCGTCCCGATGTTCTGCCGCGAAGGCCCTCGTAGAAGTACTCGGTCTCGAAGCGCGACGCTCCGCCCAGCCCCGTGCTCGCGGAGGTCTTCTGCACCACGTACATCGGCGACTGGATATCGAGCTCCAGTCGCGCCACCAAAGCCCCCGAGCCCTTAGCGTAGACCGTGGTATCGGTCAGCGGCTTGTAGGTGACCTCCGTCACCGCGCCGAGACCCGTGGTGACCTTGACCAGAACGTCGCCCGTGGCGGGACCCGCCGACAAGGCCAGCTTGGGCGCCGCCAGACTTTCGGGCATGTAGAGAACGTCGGTCTTCCCGTCGCCGTTGAAGTCGCCTGTGACGATCTGCTGGTTGAGGTCCGGATTGGACGCGGAGATCGCCGGTCCCGGCCAGGTGGAGCAGACGAACTCGCTGCCGTTCGACAGACACACCTGCCAGGAGGCGGTCGCCGGGATCCAGGCCAGGAGGTCGGTCCTGCCGTCGCCGTTGAAGTCGCCGAAGGTGATCTTGTCGGCACCGCCGATGGAGGGGCTGTTCCATTGCCGACAGCGGTTGTCCGCGTAGTAGTCGACCGCGGTACCGTTGTTCTTTTCGTACCGATTGTTGGCGGGATTCCAATGGACGTTGATGTCCCGGAATTCGAACGCCCCGTCGCCGGTGGACAGACAGACGAGCGTCGTGTTGGCCGAGTCGAAGTTGGCCGCGTCGGCCAATCCGTCGCCGTTGAAGTCGTAGATGAGCGAGTTCTCGATCTTGCCGACCGGCCCCTTGATGAACTCGGCGTGACAGCGCCACTCACCCCCGCCGGTGCGGCTGAACCGGGAGAGGCAGACCTTCCACTCGTTATTGGACTCGTTGCTGTCACGACGGCGCACGAGATCGGCCTTGCCGTCGCCGTCCACGTCGGCGACGAGGATCTGGAACTTGGCGTCCTGCGTGTAAAACGCTTCCGTGCCGGGGATCGTCGGCGGCGCCGGGTCGTACACCTGCAGGTCCTGTGTGCTGCAGGTGAATCCCGTATCCCGGGTCAAGCAGGTCTCGAACTGCTGGTCGTCGAACCAGGTGATGAAGTCGATCCGACCGTCGCCGTCGAAGTCGCCTCGATAGTTGGGCTGCGTACCGTCGCTTTGCGGCTTGGTGGTCCAGGTCCCCGACACCGGCGCGCAACCGGTGTTCCCGTCCGAGCGGCATAGCGCCCAGGTGCTGAGGCCGTTCTGGCGCTCGACGAGATCGACCCGGCCATCGTTGTCGATGTCCATGATCTCGATGTGCTTGCTCGGCCAGGGGCTTCCCGTCGGCTCGGAGAGGATCGGGCTACCGCAGGTGAACCCCGTGCCCGTCGACAGGCACACGATGAGCTCGTGATCCCACAGGCCGCCACCTCTGTCGGTGTTCTTCCACCCGATGAGGTCGCTCCTGCCGTCGCCGTTCCAGTCGCCGACGTAGACGCCGTTGTTGCTGGCCGCATTGAGCGTGAGGCCGAAGGGGATCGTCCCGGCCGGAATCGTGGTCGTGGCGAACTGTTTGCCGGTGGCGTTCCAGGTTTCCTGCGCCCAGTTGAAGGTGGTCGACGGCAGGCACACACCGTCCGCGTCGCACTCGCGGATCGACGAGACGAGCTCGCGCTGCGTCTGGGCGCTGGTCAGGTAGCCAAGCTCATAGCGCCGCACCAACGTGCCCTGCCCGTTGGCCGGAGCATCGGCGCGCATCTCAACCGAAGTCAGGCGCTTGGAGATCGAGGTCTGGCCGGCGCCTTGCCCGTAGTAGCGGTTGCGGCTCCCCACGGACGCCTGGCTCGGGATGTCCGCATAGTTGAAGACGACCTGGCTGTGGGCCGAGAAGCAAGGGTCGCTGCCGGCGGCGTAGTAGCGCATGCCGGACACCCAGTATTCGACGTTCGGGTAGGCCCCGATCGGGCGCGGATCGATGCCGCCGGCCATGGCGCCCGCGCCGCAAGCACCGTCGACCGGCTGGATGACACCCACGCCGTCCCGATCGGCGTAGTTGATGTCGATGAAGTTGCCGGCGCGATCGCGCACGCGATCGAGCACGAATACCTTGGTCGAATTGCTGCGCAGCGGGCCGAGGCCGTTGACCCCGCTCTGCATCCAGCCCGAAGTGACGACCCACCAGCGCGAGCCGAACTCCATGATCTGGCCGGTCTTCGTCGTCACGCGGAAGCGATAGGGCCCGATCACGGCCAGAGGGCTCGTCTCTTCGAAACTCTCGACCCTGGCGTAGCTCTCGAGCTCGGTTCGATACTCCTGACGTTTCGCTGCATTGCCGAACACGTCGTCGGTTACCGACGCCTCCGAGCCGACCGGCACCAGCCGCTGACCGTCGAGGCACCACCGATCGTTGTTGGCGTTGTCGTCGTAGTTGATGCCCGCCGACAGCCCATCCTGCGCCTCGGTCATCGGACACCGCCCGATCGAGGAGAGCCCTCCCAGCGTGAAGCCGACGCCGAGCTGACCGTAGCTCCCCTGGCTCGAGTAGTTGAGCGAGAGCGACGGCTCCATTCCCGCGGTGCCGGGCACCACCTTGAGCGGAATCGAATAGCTCGCCGCCCCCGACTCGCTCACCGCGAACGTTCCGGCGAGCGTCCCGATCGCCGGGGTCGGGTAGCTGCCCGGGATGACGGACTCCGGACTCGGCGTGGCGGAGGTCGGCGGCGCGCTCACGTCGACGCTCACCGCCTGCGAGGCCGTCGCGTAGGCGTCGGCGACCTGGACGGTGAGGTTGTAGTTACCCGCGCTCGAAGGCGTCCAGCTCAGCGAGTGCGTCCCCGCACTCACTGGCCCGAGCGTGGCGAGCAGCGTGCCCCCGTTCCACAGGGTCAGGGTCAGATTGCCCGAATCCGCGTCGGCGACGGTGATCGAAAACGAGACGCTGCTTCCGGTGATCGTCTGCGCGGCCATGGGACTCACGCCGTTGATCACGGGCGGACTGTTGTTGACGATCTGGATCGTGGTTTGCGACTCGCTCCACTGGCCGAGATTGTCGTAGGCGCGCGCCTTGACGATGTGCGACCCGGCAGCGGTGACGTTGTTCCAGGCCTGGCTGTACGGCGAAGACGTGTCGGTGGCGATCAGGCTCGCCCCGTCGTAGAACTCCACCTTCTGGATCCCGCAGGCGCTGCTCGCGTCGGCCGAAAGCGTGAAGTTCGCCGGGGCCGCGTAGGTGCCGCTAGCCGGAGAGGTCAAGGACACCGACGGCGCTCCGCAAACGACCACCGCGACCGCGGAGGAGGTCGAGGTAGCGCCGCGATTGTCGACCGCGACGGCGGTAAGCGAGTAGGAGCCCGCGGAAACCGGTGTCCAGGCGTACGCGAAGGGCGTCGACGTGTCGGTGTTGAGCAGCGTCGCGCCGTTGTAGAACCGCACCTCGGTGATCGTGCCGTCCGGGTCCGAGGCGCTCGCGGCGAGGCTCACGGTGGCCGGGGCCGCGAAGGCGGTCCCGCTCGTCGGCGAGGTGAGACTCACCGAGGGCAACTGGTTGACGATGATCGGGACGGCTGCCGACGTCGTCGTCGCACCCTGGTTGTCGGTCGCCTTCGCCGTCAGCGAATAGCTTCCACCGGCCACGCCGTTCCACGCGCACGTGAACGGCGAGCTCGTATCGGTGCAGACGAGCGTCGATCCCTGGAAGAACTCGACCTTCGCGATCGTGCCGTCCGGATCGGCGGCCGTCGCGTTGATGGTGATGTTCGCCGGATTGGCGTAGATCGTCCCGGAGGCGGGCGCGGTGATCGACACCGTCGGGGCCTGCGTCACGATGATCGGGACGGCTGCGCTGGTGCCGGTCGCGTTCAGGTTGTCGAACGCCTTGGCGGTGAGCGAGTAGTTTCCTTTCGCCACGCCGGCCCACGCGTGGGTCCAGGGTGCCGCGGTCTTGGTGCCGAGCAGCGTAGCGCCCTGGTAGAACTCGACCTTCGAGATCGTGCCGTCGGCGTCGGCCGGGACCGCGGTGATCGAGACGGTGGATGCGGGGGCGAAGACCTGATCCGTGGTCGGCGCGCTGATCGAGACCGTCGGGCTGCCGTTCACGGTGACCGCGATGCCGCTCGACGTCGTGCTGACGTCCCGCTGATCGAAAGCCTTGGCGGTCAGCGTGTAGGCGCCCGAAGCCGCCGGCGTCCAGTTCACCTGGTAGGGCGGAAGGCCAAGCGCGGTGCCCACCAAGACCGGCGCGCCCGCACCGAGTTGCGCGTAGAACTCGACCTTGCCGATGTCGCAGCCGCCGCCGGGGCTCGCCGCGCTCGCCTGGACGGTGCTTGCCGCCCCTGTCGTCAGGTCGGCCCCCGCTGTGGGTGCCGTCAGCGATACGGTGGGAAGGTCGCATACGCGCACTTCCACGGGCACCGACGTCGTCGTGATGCCGTAACTCGAGCGCGCCCGGGCCGTGACCTTGTAGCGGCCCGCCGGAATCGCGGTCCAGCTGTAGGCATACGGTGCCGAGGTGTCCGCGTGGATGAGCGTCGAGTCGCGGTAGAAGTCGATCTTCTGGATCGTGCCGGAGGGAACCGATGCGGTGGCAGCGAGCTCGATGCTCGCGGGAGCGGTGTTGGGCGCGCCTGGGACTGGAGACGTGAGGGTGACCTTGGGCGACCCGATCGCGACCAGTTCATCGTCGTCGGACTGGGCAAGGCCCGCGGAAGCAGGCGCCAACAGAGCGACCAACGCGACAGCGCGCGCGCATCCATTCAGGACAAAGCTGCCGCGTCGAGTGCGCATTGCCCGCTCTGCAGCGAATCGCCGAGGATCACACTTGCCGTCGAGCGACGGATCCCGCGCTCAGCGAGGGAACACGTCCATTTCGCTGAGCGTGGAGCCGTTCGCATCGGTCTTCGCGAGCGTCCCGACGACCGTGCCGGGCGCGCCGTTGTGCATGATGTAAACGGGGCGCGAGTTCGAGAAGCCGCCGGAGAACAGCGCGCTGATGTTCCCGCTGCCGCGCCGCTCGGGAAGCAACGTGACATCGGACGACTTTCCCGTGGTCGGAACGTAGAACGAGGCCGTGACGTTGGTCGTGCCGAGGTTGTACAGCCGGTACTCCCAGTTGTTGCTGCCCGATCCGACTTGCCCCGAGACCAGCGTCGTCTCGACCACCCGGACCCGAACGAAGCCGCTGTCGCCGCTGCCACCGGCGATCGGGACGTTGACCCGGAACGAGCGCAACGTCGACGGCGCCGGCGAACTCGTCGTCAACGACTGGGTCGACGCGTAGCAGATGCGCGCGCCCTTGTTCATGCCGGGCTCGGACGTGCCATCCGAGTTGGCCGCAAGCTGCGTGGTGCCTGCGCCATCCGAATAGAGCGTGAGATTCGGGTCGAGCGGGACATAGGTCGCAACGCCGACACCGGCCTCGATGCAGTAGGACCGGCCGCCCACCTCGCGAAACACGAACCAGCGGTCCTGCGCCGCTTCGTCGATCGCGTGCGTCACCCACCCCTGGTTCACCTCGTAGCTCACCGCACCCGCAGCGGTCGTGTTCGGCGTTCCCGCGAACGCGGACGGGATGGCGTTCGCGCAGATCGATAACGCGAGGCCGAGCAGACAGAAGCGGTTCATGGTCGAGGTCTCACCGGATTTGGGACGAGCAAGACCACGCGCCTGACAAACGCAGGTGCTGTCGAGTCCTACTGGGGAAAGCCTGTCAGGACACCTTTGCGGGTGAGTGAGTTTCGCCGTCGATCTGTGGTCGACCGGCAGTCGCGCGCCTGCTCCGTGCCAACTCCCTCGAGAGACTCTATCGCCACTCGCAGTCGGGACTGTAACACACAGAATCCCCAATTCGAATGTCCGTGCATTTTTCTTGATCCAGACTAACTTGTTTATTTACCTACGGAAGCCGGCATGGAAAATGTGCGGCGACGCTGACGCGGTGGCTTCGATCGCCTGCACAATGCATATCTGTTCGCTACAAGCACTCGTCGCCTTGTCCGAATTGCAGGCGAACGCCTCGCTGCCAACGAACGTCGAGCGCTCGTCGGGTTTCAGCACGACCATGCGTCCGACGCCGCCGTCTTTGAAGCCGTCGCGGCCAGGGCGGTCAGACTCCCTTCAACGGTCATCCATGGAGTCGAACCCTCAATGTCGGACAATGGAACCCGCAACGCAGCACAACTGTGCGATGCGAACGCGAGGGCCCCTCCGAAGGCGCGACTCCACGGAGAGCGCTGAATCGATGTTGCATTTAGCGCCCGCGCATGAACAGCCGGTCGAGCTCCGGCAGCGTGAGCTGGTACCACGTGGGCCGCCCGTGGTTGCACTGGCCCGCGCGCTCGGTCGCCTCCATCTCGCGCAGCAGCGCGTTCATCTCGGGAATCGCGAGCAGGCGGTTCGCGCGCACCGCGCCGTGGCAGGCCATCGAGGCGAGCATCTCGTCCCGGCGCGCCTCGACGCCGCCGCTACGTCCGTGCTCGCGCAGTTCGTGCAGCACGCTCCGCGCGAGCGTCGTGGCGTCGGCATCCGAGAGCGGCGCCGGAATCGCGCGCACGGCGAGCGTGCCGGGGCCCATGCGCGAGATCGCGAAGCCGAGACGCGCGAGTTCCGCGTCGTGCTCCTCGGCGGCCGCGATCTCCACCGGTTCGGCGGCGAACGTCGCGGGCACCAAGAGCGGCTGCGCGGGCAGCCGGCCGCCATGCGCGGCCTTGAGCTTCTCGTAGACGATGCGCTCGTGGGCGGCGTGCATGTCGACCAGCACGAGCCCGGCGCGGTTCTGCGCGAGCACGTAGATGCCGTGCAACTGCGCGAGCGCGAAGCCGAGCGGATGGTCGTCGCCGGTCGCCGGCAACGCCGGAGCGTCGTCGCGACGCTCGCCGAAGAGCCGCGCGTAGAACGCGGAGGGCTCGGTCGCGAGCGCGAGCCCATCCTGCGTCGTCGCACGACCCGTCACGTTGCCGCCGGAGGAGGTCGACCCCGGAGGCGGGATCCGCGCCGCCGCGATCCCGAGCCGGTCGGCGGCGGAGACCGCGGGGGCTTGTGACGCGCTCGCCGCGAGCGCGCGCTCGACCGCCCCGCGCACGAACGGGTGGAGCGCGCCGCTGTCGCGGAACCGGACCTCGGTCTTCTGCGGATGCACGTTCACGTCGACGCGGCGCGGATCGATGGTGAGCCAGAGCGCGTAGGCCGGCTGCCGGTCGTGGTGCAGCACGTCGCGGTAGGCCTCGCGCAGCGCGTGTGCGAGCATCCGGTCGCGCACGAACCGGCCGTTGACGAACAGCATCTGCGTCGAAGCGGCCTGCGTGGCATGCGTCGGCCGGATCGCGTAGCCCGAGAGCTTCGCGTCCGCGCTCTCCGCGTCGACCAGCGCCGAACCGCGCACGAACTCCTCGCCGAGCAGCGCCTCGACGCGCGCGGCGCGCGAGCCCGGCAGCAGCCGGTGGACCGCCCGCCCGTTGTGCGCGAGGGTGAATCCCACCTCCGGGTGCGCGAGCGCGAGACGGGTGAACGCCGCTTCGCAATGCGCCCACTCGGTCGCGTCGGAGCGCAGGAACTTCCGGCGCGCCGGCGTGTTGAAGTACAGCTCCTCGATCGAGATCGAGGTTCCCCCCGACAATGCCGCCGGCGCGATCGGCGCGATCGTGCCCCCGTCGACCTCGATGCGCCAGGCGTGCGGCCGGCCGGCGCCGCGCGAGGTGAGCGCGAGCCGCGACACCGCGGCGATCGACGCGAGCGCCTCGCCGCGGAACCCGAGCGTCGCGATCGCCTCGAGGTCGGAGGGCGCGGCGATCTTCGAGGTCGCGTGGCGCGCGACCGCGAGCGGCAGGTCCTCGCGGTCGATGCCGGCGCCGTCGTCGACGACGCGGATGCGCTTCACCCCGCCGCCGGCGAGGTCGACGTCGATGCGCGTCGCGCCCGCGTCGAGGCTGTTCTCGATCAGTTCCTTGAGCGCCGCCGCGGGACGCTCGACCACCTCGCCCGCGGCGATCTGGTTGATCAGGAGGTCCGGCAGCGCCCGGATCGCGCCCATCGTTACGCGAGGTGGCGCGCCCAGCGCGCGTAGACGCCGTCGGCGAGCGCGTTGAGCGAGGCGATCCGCGCCTCGACCCCGCTCAGGATGTCCGCGCGCGACTGCCGCTCGGGCGACGACGTGTCGGGCAGTTCGCCGGGCGCCATGTCGCACCAGGCCTCCAGCATCTCGGCGGTCATCTCGATGTGGCACTGCATGCCGATGTGGCGGTCGTCGACCACGTAGGCCTGGTTCGGGTTGTACGCGTTGGCGAGCACGCGCGTCGCGCCCGGCGGGATCGTGAACGCGTCCTGGTGCCACTGGAACACGGTCATGGCGTTGCGGCCGCCGAACCACTCGCGCGACGCCTCCGCGTCGGTGGCCTCGACGTCGATCCAGCCGATCTCGGTCGTCGCCGCGCGCGACACGACGCCGCCCAGCGCGCGCGACAGGATCTGGCCGCCGAGGCAGTGGCCGATCACCGGCACGCGCGCGTCGACGGCGCGGCGCAGCAATACCGCGAGCGGATCGCGCCAGTCGAACGCGTCGTTCGCGCCCATCGGGCCGCCCATCATGCCGATCCCCGCGAACGCGGTCGGGTCGTCGGGCACGCTCTCCCCGAGGTCGAGCGCGACGAGGCGCCAGGGGCGCTCGTTCGCTTCGAGCCATTGGGCGAAGTGGCCCGGCCCTTCCGAGCGCGAAAACCGGAACACGGCGACGGGACGGGTCATCGGTCGGCGGGGAGCGACGCGAGGGGCCTCGCGCGCGGCACGGATCGCGCAGCGCGCGTCTACAATCGCGGGTCGCTCATTCTAGCAGCGGCGCCGTGCGCGGCCGCCGCCCGACCCCATGCCTCGATCGTCGATCGTCCGTCGCAGCGCGGCCCTGCTCGCGGGTGCGGCCCTCGTCGCCTCCTGCGCGAGCACGCCCGAACCCGCGGTCGTCCCGAACGCGAACCTGAAGGTCGAGGGCATCCCGCCGATCCCGGCCTCGCTCGCGGCGAAGGTCGCGCCCTACACCGAATTCCGGCCGCGCTTCCTCGCATCGTGGCATCCAGAGCGGCACGAACTCGTCGTCAGGACGCGCGCGACCAACACCACGCAGCTCTTCGACGTGCGCGCGCCGCTCGCCGCTCCGGCGCAACTCACCGATTTCGCCGAGCCGGTGCGGTTCGGCGCATGGTGGCCCGCGAAGCCGGACACGCTGGTGTTCGTGCGCGACAGCGGCGGCAACGAGCGTTCGCAGCTCTACCGCCTCGATCCGGGCGCGAAGGAACCGGTGCTGCTGACCGATCCGGCGCGCCTGCACCAGTTCCTCACCGTCAACCGCGCACGCGACCGGATGCTGATCGGCTCCACCGACGTCGACCGGCCCGGCGTGCGCCGCGAGAATCCGACGCTCGACGTCACGCTGCTCGATCCGCTCGATCCGGCGAGCGCACGCAGGATCGCGACGCTGCCGGGCACCGGCTGGGGTGATTTCAGCTACTCGTTCGACGGCGCGCGCCTCGCGATGACCGAGTTCCGGTCGGTGACCGACACCACCGTCTGGGTGATGGACCTCGCGACCGGCGAGCGCAGGCGCGTGCTGCCGGGTCCCGCCGACGATCCGAAGCGCACGATCGCGTCGACCCAGCTCTCGTTCTCGCGTGAAGGCAAGGGGCTGTTCCTCACGACCGACCGCGACGGCGAGTTCCAGCGCGCGGCGTTCCTCGATCTTTCGACCGGCAGGCTCGAGGCCTTCGGCCCCGACCGCTGGGACGTCGAGGAACTCGCGCTCTCGCGCGACGGCCGGACGCTGGCGCTGGTGGTCAACGAAGCCGGCGCCGGCGTGCTGCGGCTCTACGACGCCGACACCCGCCGCGAGCTGCCACGGCCGGACGTGCCGATCGGCACCGTGAGCGGCGTGCAGTGGCACGCGGACTCGACCGCGCTCGCGTTCGACCTCGACTCGTCGCGCAGCCCGGGCGACGTCTACGTGCTCGAGCTCGCGGGCAATCGCGTCGCGCGCTGGACCGACACGAAGGTCGCGGGTCTCGACGCGTCGCGTTTCGCGGTGCAGACGCCGATCGAGTGGAAGAGCTTCGACGGCCGCACGATCACCGGATTCATCGCGAGGCCGCCCGCGGCCGCGGCGACCGCCGGGCCGCCCCAAGGTCGCCGAGCCCCCCTCGGGGGGGAGGCGAGCGAGGCTCGCATCGCGGGGCCCGCATTCGCGGGCAGGCGCCCGGTGATGATCCAGATCCACGGCGGCCCCGAGGGCCAGGCGCGGCCCGGCTTCCTCGGCCGCTGGAACTACTACATCAACGAACTCGGCATCGCGATCATCGAGCCGAACGTGCGCGGCTCGACCGGCTACGGCCGGACTTTCGTGTCGCTCGACAACGGCGTGAAGCGCGAGGATTCGGTGCGCGACATCGGCGCGCTGCTCGATTGGATCGCGGCGCAACCCGACCTCGATCCGTCGCGCGTCGTCGTCGCCGGAGGCAGCTACGGCGGCTACATGACGCTCGCCGTCGCGACGAACTACGCCGACCGCATCGCCGGCGCGATCGACATCGTCGGCGTCGCGAACTTCGTCACCTTCCTCGAACGCACCGAGACCTACCGGCGCGACCTGCGCCGCGTCGAGTACGGCGACGAGCGCGATCCGGCGATGCGCGCGTTCCTCGAGAAGATCTCGCCGGTGAACAACGCCGCGAAGATCGGCAAGCCGCTCTTCGTCGTGCACGGCCGCAACGATCCGCGGGTGCCCTACACCGAGGCCGAGCAGATCGTCGAGACCGTCCGCGGGCACGGCACGCCGGTCTGGTACCTCCTCGCCGCGAACGAGGGGCACGGCTTCGCGAAGAAGGAGAACGCCGACTTCCTGTTCTACGCGACGATCCGCTTCCTGCAGGACACCGTGCTCAGGTAACGCGCGGCGAAGGGGCGCGCGACGGGCGGCTCCCCATCGCGGGAGCGCGACAGCTCGCGGTGAGGGCCGACTACAGCCCCTTCGCGATCCGCGCGAAGGCCGAGTGGTTGTGGATCGACTCGAAGTTCTCGGCTTCGACGACGAACGCCGCGATGCGCGGGTCGGCGGCGAGCCGCGCGGCGACGCCGCGGACCAGGTCCTCGACGAAGCGCGGATTGTCGTAGGCGCGCTCGGTCAGGTACTTCTCGTCCGCGCGCTTGAGGATCCCGTAGAGCTCGGAGGACGCCTCGGTCTCGGCGACGCGCAACAGTTCGCCGACGCCGACCGCCTCGCGCGGCCGCACGCCGATCGAGATCGTCGAGCGCTGGTTGTGCGCGCCGTACTCGGCGATCTCCTTCGAGCAGGGGCAAAGCGAGGTGACCGGCACCGCGACCGTGACGAGCGAGCGGTAGCGGCCGTCGTGCAACTCGCCTTCGAGGCGCACTTCGTAGTCGAGCAGGCTCGCCACGCCCGAGATCGGCGCCGACTTGCGCACGAACCACGGGAACGCGATCTCGATCCGTCCGCCGGGGGCGTCGAGCCGCGTCACGAGGTCGTCGAGGAGCGCGCGCAGGTTCGCGACGGTCAGCGGCGCGGCGCCGGGCGCGGCCAGGTCTTCGAGGAGTTGCACGAGCCGCGACATGTGGGTGCCCTTGCGGTCGGCGGGCAGGGCCACGCTCACCGCGAAGGTCGCGATCGTCGACTGCGCGGGCGCGTCGCCGTCGGCGAACGCGAGCGGGTAGCGCAGGCCGCGGATGCCGACCTGGTCGATCGCGAGTTCGCGGTCGTCGCTCCCCGATTGCGTGTCGGGGATCGCGAGCAGCGTCGAGGGATTCTCGGGGCGGTTCATCGGGAAAGGAGAGCCTATCATGCGGCCGGCTTGACGCGCGCGGGGGCGGCGCGCGCGGGGAAACGCGCCTCGATCGAGCGCAGGATGCCCGCGGCGTCGAGCCCGCAGCGCGCGAGCATCGCCGACGGGTCGCCGTGGTCGACGAATTCGTCGGGCAGGCCGAGGTGGAGGAGCGGCAGCACGACGCCGTGGGCCGCGAGCGCCTCCGCCACGCCGCTGCCGGCACCGCCGGCAACCACGTTCTCCTCGACGGTCACGATCGCCGCGTGGGTGCGCGCGATCTCGAGCACGAGTTCGACGTCGAGCGGCTTCACGAAGCGCATGTCGACCACGGTCGCGTCGAGGCGCTCGGCAGCCGCGAGCGCAGGGGCCACCGGCGCGCCGAACGCGAGGATCGCGACCCGGCCGGATTCGCGGTCCGACGTGCGGAGCCGGCGCGCCTTGCCGAGGGGCAGCGCGTCGAGCGCCGGGTCGATCGCGACGCCGGGGCCCGCGCCGCGCGGGTAGCGCACCACGGCGGTCGAGTTCATCCGGAACGCGGTCGTGAGCATCCTGCGGCACTCGTCCTCGTCGGAGGGCGCCATCACCGTGACGTCCGGCAGGCAGCGCAGGAACGAGAGGTCGAACGCGCCCTGGTGCGTCGCGCCGTCCGCGCCGACGAGACCCGCGCGGTCGACGGCGAAGACCACCGGCAGTTTCTGCAGCGCGACGTCGTGGATCACCTGGTCGTAGGCGCGCTGCAGGAAGGTCGAGTAGATCGCCACCACCGGCTTCATCCCCTCGCACGCGAGGCCGGCGGCGAAGGTGACCGCGTGCTGCTCGGCGATGCCGACGTCGAAGTAGCGGTCGGGGAACTGGCGCGAGTAGCGCACGAGCCCGGAGCCTTCGCGCATCGCCGGCGTGATCGCGACGAGCTTCGGGTCGGCGAGCGCCATGTCGCACAGCCAGTCGCCGAACACCTGCGTGTAGGTGGGCGCGCCGGCGGGCTTCGCGACGATGCCGACCTCGGGGTCGAACCGGCCGACGCCGTGGTAGAGGATCGGGTCGGCCTCGGCGCGCGGATAGCCGTAACCCTTCTTCGTCACGACGTGCAGGAACTGCGGGCCCTCGAGCTTGCGCACGTTCGCGAGCGTGCGGACGAGCCGGTCGACGTCGTGGCCGTCGATCGGCCCGATGTAGTTGAACCCGAACTCCTCGAACAGCGTGCCGGGCAGCACCATGCCCTTCGCGTGTTCCTCGACGCGCTTCGCGATCTCGTGCGCCGGTCCGGGCAGCTTGGCGAGCACTTCCTTGCCGCCGCGCCGCACCGTGTCGTACAGGCGCGAGGAGAGCACCTTCGCGAGGTAGCTGTTGAGCGCGCCGACCGGCTCGGAGATCGACATGTCGTTGTCGTTCAGGATCACGAGCAGGTTCGCGCCCTCGGCGTTGTTCAGCGCCTCGAACGCCATGCCCGCGGACATCGCGCCGTCGCCGATCACCGCGACCACGCGGCGCGAATCCCCCTGCAGGCGCGCCGCCACGGCCATGCCGAGCGCCGCCGAGATCGAGGTCGACGAGTGCGCGGTGCCGAAGGTGTCGAACGGGCTCTCGCTGCGCTTCGGGAAGCCGGACGGGCCGCCTTCCTGCCGCAGTTTCGCCATCGCCTCGCGCCGCCCGGTCAGCACCTTGTGCGCGTAGGTCTGGTGGCCCACGTCCCAGACGATGCGGTCGCGCGGCGTGTCGAACGCGTAATGCAGCGCCACCGTCAGCTCGACCGTGCCGAGGTTCGACGACAGATGGCCGCCGGTCGAGGCCACCGAGCGGAGCAGGAACGCGCGCAACTCGGCCGCGAGACGCGGGAGTTCGGCGCGATCGAGCCGGCGCAGGTCCGAAGGCGAGGCGATGCGTTCGAGGAGCGATGCCATGTCAGTGCGTGCGCGACACGATGTCGTCGGCGATCTCGGTGAGGCGCCGCGCTCCGGTGAACGGAGCGAGCGCGGCGCGCGCCTCGCCTCCGAGCGAACGCGCCTTCGCGCGCGCGGCGTCGAGCCCGAGGAGCGACACGTAGGTGGGCTTGCCGGCCGCGGCGTCCTTGCCCGCGGTCTTGCCGAGCGTCGCCGTCGTGCCCGCGACGTCGAGCACGTCGTCGACGACCTGGAACGCGAGGCCCGCCGCGCGCGCGTAGGTCTCGAGCGCGCGCTCGCCCGCCGCGTCGAGCGGTTGCCCGGCCGCCGCGCCCAGCAGCACCGCCGCGCGGATCAGCGCGCCGGTCTTCAGCCGGTGCATCGTCTCGAGGTCGCGTTCGGTCATCGCCCTCCCGGTCGCGGCGAGGTCGATCGCCTGTCCGCCCGCCATGCCGGCGGCGCCGGACGCCTCGGCGAGGAGCGCGCACGCGCGTCCCGCGTCGCGCCATCCCGCGCGAGCGAGGACCGCGAACGCCTGCGCCTGCAGCGCGTCGCCCGCGAGCAGCGCGGTCGCCTCGCCGAACGCGACGTGGCAGGTCGGACGCCCCCGTCGCATCGTGTCGTTGTCCATCGACGGCAGATCGTCGTGCACCAGCGAATAGGCGTGGATCATCTCGACGGCCACCGCCGCGGCATCGACGTCGGCCGGATCCGCGTGCGCGAACTCGCCGGCGGCGTAGGCGAGGAGCGCGCGGATGCGCTTGCCGCCGCCGAGGCTCGCGTAGCGCATCGCTTCGACCAGCGTCGCCACGCCGTCGCCGGGCACGGGCAGCGCGCGCGCGAGCGCCGATTCGACGCGCGCGCGCCGTTCGGCGGCCCACACGGCGTAGGCGACGTCGTCCTTCATCGTGCGAAGCTTCCGGTCATCGTCGATCGGCCGCTCACGCATCCTCGGGCTTGAACGGCTTCAGCACGCCCTTCTCCAGCACCTCAATCTCCTGCTGCGCGTCCTTGAGCGTCGCCTGGCAGTACTTGAGGAGTTCGGCGCCGCGCCGGTAGGCATCGAGCGCCTCCTTGAGCGGCACCTGCCCGCCTTCCATCGTCTCGACGATGGTTTCGAGTTCGGCGAGCGCGGCCTCGAAACTCGCGGGCGCGTTCGTGGTCTTGGGCATGAGGGTCCTCGTACGTCGGACCTGGCCGGCGGAACCGTCCGCGGATTCCGCCCGACACGGTGGCCGGGCCGGGCATCCCGCCGTGGGGCTCCGCCGCGCCGGCACCGGTAAGGTCTTGACCTGATTAGGAAAAGCAGTCTATCATAGCACCTTTTACGACGCAGCCAGGCGTCCGAATCACCCCGCCGTGGGGCAATAGCGGAAGAAGCGGCCAGCTTGGCACAGCGGTCCGGGCAGATCCGGATTGTCGGGTTGAGTCGGCGTTTCTTTCCAGAGGACCTACGGTCATGTCGAACCTGGCGACCGCAGCGGAGCTGCGGCATCCCGTTTCGCAGTTCCCTTCGCACTGGTACTCCGATCCCCGGGTCCACGAGGCCGAGATGCGCACGCTCTACGCGCGCGCGCCGGGCTACGTCGGCCATGAACTGATGGTGCCCGAGGTCGGCGACTACCAGACGCTCCCGGGGCGCCACGACGCGCAGATGCTCGTCCGCAACGCGGACGGCATCGAATTGCTTTCGAACGTCTGCCGCCACCGGCAGGCGCTGATGCTCACGGGCAAGGGCAACGCGCCGGCGATCGTCTGCCCGATCCACCGTTGGACCTACGACCTCGGCGGCGAGTTGATCGGCGCGCCGAAGTTCGCCGAGAAGCCCTGCGCGAGCCTGCGCCGCTCGCCGATCCAGCGCTGGAACGGCCTCCTGTTCGACGGCCCGCGCGACGTCGCGGCCGACCTGTCGTCGCTCACGACGCGCGCGTTCGACTTCTCCGGCTACGTGCTCGACCACGTCGAGACGCACGAGTGCAAGTACAACTGGAAGACCTTCATCGAGGTCTACCTCGAGGACTACCACGTCGGCCCGTTCCATCCGGGGCTCGGCAAGTTCGTCACCTGCGACGACCTCGAATGGGAGTTCGCGCCCTGGGCGTCGCTGCAGACGGTCGGCCTCAACGCGAGCTTCGCGAAGGCGGGCACGGCGACCTACGAGCGCTGGCACCGCGCGGTGCTCGACTACTACCGCGGCGAGTTGCCCACGCAGGGCGCGATCTGGCTCACCTACTACCCGAACGTGATGGTCGAGTGGTATCCGCACGTGCTCGTGGTCAGCACGCTGTATCCGCGCGGGCCCGACCGGACGCAGAACGTGGTCGAGTTCTACTATCCCGAGGACATCGCGCTGTTCGAACGCGAGTTCGTCGAGGCGGAGCGGGCGGCCTACAACGAGACCGCGCGCGAGGACGACGAGATCGGCGAGCGGATGGACGCCGGACGTCGCGCGCTCGTCGCGCAGGGATTGAGCGAGGTCGGTCCGTACCAGTCGCCGATGGAGGACGGGATGCAGCACTTCCACGAGTTCTACCGCGACCAGATGGCCGACGTACTCGCCGGACTGTAACGCCGCCCGCCCCCGCCAGAAGGCACGACGACATGACGACACGCACCGTGCACGACACGCTGATCGACCCGGCCACGCTCGCGCGCCATCTCGGCGATCCGGGCTGGGTCGTTCTCGACCTGCGCCACGACCTCGCCGAACCCGAGGACTGGGGCCGCATGCAGTACCGCAGGGGGCATGTCCCGGGCGCGCGGTTCGTGCACCTCGACGACGACCTCTCGGCGCCGAAGTCCGGGTCCAACGGCCGCCATCCGCTGCCCGCGCCCGAGACGGCGGCCTCGCTCTTCGGGCGCTGCGGCATCGACGACACGACGCAGGTCGTCTGCTACGACCAGGGCGGCGGCATGATGGCCGCGCGCGCGTGGTGGATGCTGCGCTGGCTCGGCCATCGCGCCGTCGCGGTGCTCGACGGCGGCTTCGTCCGCTGGACCCGCGAAGGGCACCCGGTCACGGCCGATGTGCCCCCGACGGCCCCGCGCGACTTCCGCTCCGATGCATGCCTCCCCATCGCGGACGCGGGCGAACTGCGCGCGAGCCTCGACGCACGGTCGCTCGCGATCGTCGATGCGCGCGCGCCGGAGCGCTTCCGCGGCGAGGTCGAGCCGCTCGACCCGGTCGCGGGCCACATTCCCGGCGCGCGCAACCGCCCGTGCCAGATGAACCTGCGCGCCGATGCGACGTTCAAGGACGCCGCGACGCTGAAGGTCGAGTTCGACGCGCTCCTCGCGGGCGTGCCGCTCGATCGCGTCGTGCACCAGTGCGGCAGCGGCGTGACCGCCTGCCACAACGTCCTCGCGATGGCGATCGCCGGATATCCGCTGACGCGGGTCTATCCGGGCTCGTGGAGCGAGTGGGTCGCCGACCGTTCGCGTCCGGTGGCGACCGGACCGGCCTGACGTCGCGGCGCGGCGCTGCGCGCGCCGCGCAGCTTCCGCGCACGCGGGCGCGCCCCCGCGATCACATCGGCCACGACGCGACCTCGCGGTAGCGCGGCCCCTCCGAGAGCAGCCGCGACGACATCAGCACCAGGCGATCCGCGTCCCACGCGATCGGCGGTTCGAGCGGCCCGTCGACCGCGCGGGCGCAACGGCGGGCGAGCGTCACGTGCGGCCGGAACGCGCGCGCCTCGGTCGCGATGCCGTGCCCCGAGAGCGCATGTACCAGGGCGCGATTCGCGGAGACGAGTTCCTCCGGCGGCGCCGAGGGCGCGGCCCAGGCAATGCCCGCGCGCGTGAACGATCCTAGCGTGTCGAGCGTGAGCCGGAAGGCGTTCACGCGCACCGCCGCACCCGAGTCCTCGACCGACGCCGCCCTCGCGGCGTCGACGGTCCCGACGAACACGACGGTGAGGTGCAGCGTGTGCGGCGCGCTCGCGCGCCCTTCCGCCCGCTCCGCGGTCGCGCGCGCGAGCGTGTCGAGCCGCGCGCGCACCGCGTCGTCGGGCAGGATCGCGAAGAAGAGCCGCAGTTTCTCGCCGGTCGCCATGCCGTAGCATACTGAACCGGTCCACGCCCCGAACGGAGTTCCCCATGGCACGACTCGAAGACCGCGTCGCGATCGTCACCGGCGCCGCGCAGGGCATCGGCCACGCGATCGCCGAGCGCCTGCTCGCCGAAGGCGCGCGCGTCGTGATGGGCGACCTGGTCGAGGCGAGCGTCGCCGACGCCGCGCGCGCGCTCGACCCGCGCGGCGCACGCACCCGCGTGTGCGCCGGCGACGTGTCGCGGCGCGCGACCGCCGACGCGCTCGTCGCGCTCGCCGTCGAGGCGTTCGGCGGCGTCGACATCCTCGTCAACAACGCCGGCATCACCCACGCCGCCGAGTTCCTCGACCTCGACGAGGCCGACTTCGACCGCGTGATCGCGGTGAACCTGAAGTCGATGTTCCTGTGCGGGCAGGCCGCAGCGCGCAGGATGGTCGCGCAGCGCCGCGGCGGCGCCATCATCAACCTGTCGTCGGTGAACGCGGTCCTCGCGATCCCCAACCAGGTGCCCTACGTCGTCAGCAAGGGGGGCATCAACCAGTTGACGAAGGTGATGGCGATCGCGCTCGCGCCGCACGACATCCGCGTCAACGCGATCGGACCGGGCACGATCGCGACCGAGCTCGCGAAGAAGGCGGTGCTCGGCAGCGACGAAGCGAAGCGCCGGATCCTCTCGCGCACGCCGATGCGCCGGCTGGGCGAGCCCGAGGAGGTCGCGTCGGTCGCAGCCTTCCTCGCCTCCGACGACGCCTCCTACCTCACCGGGCAGACGATCTACCCGGACGGCGGACGACTCGGCCTCAACTACACGGTGCCCGTCGACTGAAGTCGCCGCAGGTCGCGAAGCTCGCCCCGGGATCTCGGCCTCGACCAGTTGCGCGAGCAGGACGAGCGACTCCTGCCAGCCCAGCGTGCAGGCTTCCGGCGGGATCATCCCCGCTGCCCACGGGTCAGTTCTGGCCGATCTTCGCGTCGCGCACGACCTTCGCCCACTTGTCGATCTCGGAGCGCAGGAACGCGGCGAACGCGTCGGGGCCGAGCGGCTTCGCGGCCGGCACGAACGTCGCCTTGCGCAACCGTTCCTGCACCGTCGGATCGGTGAACGTGGCCAGGAGCGCGGCGTGGATGCGGTCGCGGTCGGCCGCGGGCGTGCCCTTCGGCAGCACGAAGCCGGCCCAGTCGCTCACCTTCATGTCGGGATAGCCGGCCTCCGCCATCGTCGGCACGTCGGGCAACTGCTGCAGACGCTCGGTGGTCGTCACCGCGAGCGCGCGCACCTTGCCGCCGGTGACCTGGCCGATCGCCGACGACGCGGTGGCGAACATGTAGGCGACCTCGCCGGTCACGACCGCGAGCACCGCGGGCGGCGCGCCCTTGTACGGCACGTGCGTGGCGGGCGCTCCGGTCTGCGCCTTCAGCATCTCGCCCGCGAGTTGGCCGGGACTGCCGACGCCGCCCGACGCGAAGTTCGCGCCGCCGCGCGCCTTCAACGCGTCGACGAGGCCCTTCACGTTGTCCGCAGGGAACGCGGGATTCACGATCAGCACGTTCGACGGGTACAGGTACAGGCCGACCGGCTCGAAGTCCGCCATCAGCTTGTACGTCTTGTTCGCGATGATGGCCTCGTTGGCCGCGGCCGCGACGTTGATCATGCCGAGCGTCAGGCCGTCGGGCTTCGCGTTGCGCACGAATTCCAGCGCGACCGCGCCGCCGGCGCCGGGCCGGTTGTCGATCACCACCGGGCCGCCGAGATGGCGCTCGAGTTCGGTCGAGACGTGGCGCAGCGCAATGTCGAACAGCCCGCCCGGCGGCCCGCCGACCACGATCTTCGTCACCGGCTGCGCCTGCGCCGGTCCCACCGCGAGCGCGAACCCCAGCGCCGCGAGCATTGCGATCCCACCGCTGTGCCTGGCCATCGCGTCCTCCTTCATCGCACGCCGCGGCGCGTGCCGCGGACGGTTCGTCAGTGCCCCGGCGCGCTCCCGCCGGGCCCTACTTCGCGTCGTCGTCGCCCGCGCCGCGGCGTCCCGCGATCTGCGCGCCGCCGGCGACGAACAGGTTTTCGCCGGTGACGAACGACGCGCCCGGTGCGCAGAACATCGCGACCGCGCAGGCGATCTCCTCCGGCTCGCCCGCGCGCCCGGCATGGCTGCAGCTTCGGGCGAACGCCTCCCAGTCGCCGCCCGGTTCGCGCCGCCACGCGTTGCGGTCGGTGCGGACGAGTCCCGGCGCCACGTTGTTAATCGTCACCCCGCGCGGCGCGTAGCGCACCGCGAGCCCGCGGACGAGCGCGAGCTGCGCGGCCTTCATCGCCCCGTACACCGGCAGGCTCGCGAGCGGCGCCTGCTGCACGATGCTGCCGATCGTCACGACGCGTCCGAAGCCGCGCCGCGCCATCGAGGGCAAGGTCGCGTTCAGCAGGCGCACCGTCGCCTTGAAGTTGGTCTCGACCAGGAGATCGACGTCCTCCTCGCGGCCTTCCTCGAGCGTCGCGTGGATCGAGCGCGCCGCGCAGGCCACGAGCACGTCGATCGGCCCGAGGTCACGCTCCGCCGCGCCGACGAGCGCGCTGCCCACGTCGCGACGCGCGATGTCGACGTCGTAGGCCTTCGCCCGACATCCGGCAGCCATGAGTTCGGCGACGAGCGCGCCGGCCGCCGCCGCGTCGTCGAGGTGGTTGACCGCGACGGCGGCGCCCATCTGCCCGAGGATGCGGGCGATCGCGGCGCCGATGCCGCGCGAGGCGCCGGTGACGAGCGCCGTTCGGCCAGCAAGCGAGTAGAGCGCGCTGAAGGTCGAGGGGGTCATGACAACGCTCCCCGCCGCCGCGATCGCGACGCGCCTGAAGTCGCGCTGCGCCGAACCGGCCCGGTTCGCCGCGCGCGCATCAGACCTCGTCCCACGAGCGCACCGCGTCGTCGCGCACCTGCTCCTCGAGCGCGCGCTCCTGCGCCTCGATGCGTTCGAGCAACGCGAGCGTCTCATTCGCGCGAGCGGAGGGGACGCACACCGCGCCGCTCTCGTCGGCCACGATGACGTCGCCCGGTGCAACCGCGACGCCGGCGACCTCGATCGGCTCGTTGATCGAGCCGAACGCGAACTCGTTGCGGCTGCGGCGCGGGCACACGCCCACCGCCCACACCGGATAGCCGACCGCGCGAATCTCCTCCAGGTCGCGGCAGGTGCCCCACAGGATCGTGCCGCGCACGCCGCGGCGCTGCGCGAGCCGCGATGCGAGGCCGCCCCACGCGGAGGCGTTGGTCGCGCCGTCGAGATCCATCACGACCACGTCGCCCGCGCGCATCGTCTTCAGCACGATCTCGAGCGGCTTGCCGACGCCGCCGCCGAAGCGGTAGGCGTCCGGAGCCTTCGCCTTGCGCACGAACCGGACCGGCAGCGCGCGCCCGCACACGCGCCCGAGGCCCTCGCGCATCGCACCGATGCCCGAGAACGCCCCGGCGATGCCGAGTTCGTCGAGCGCGTCGGAGATCGACGACGTCGGATACCGCGCGAACGTCGCGACGGGATTCACCGGTTCCATGCTCGGCAACCTTCCAGTGCGGTGGGCGCGCGCGCGGCGATCACAACGCGATCCGGTACGGCGCGAGCCGCTTGTCGTTCACGCGCAATCCCAGGCCCGGCTCGTGGCCCAGCACCAGCGCGCCGCCGACGATCGGCGCGTCGAGCAGCGTGTCGCGCGCCGGATTCGCGCCGACCCCGTATTCGAGCATGCCGTCGGCCGCGCCGCTCGCCGCGAGCAGGTGCGCGGACGCGAGCACGCCCGGCGCGCCGGTGAACATGTGCGGACACAGCCGCCGCCCCGCCGCGACGATCCGCCGGGCGAGCGGCATCCCGCCCGACAGCCCGCCCCATTTGGTGATGTCCGGCTGCAGCACGGCGAGCGAGCGTTCCGCGAGCGCGTCGTCGAACTCGGCTTCGGCGAGCAGGTTCTCGCCGCCGGCGAGCGGCATCGGGGCGGCCTGCGCGAGCCTGCGCCAGAGCGCGGCGGGGGCGTCGGCCGGGATCGGCTCCTCCAGCCACGTCAGCCGAACGTCGCGAAGCGCGCCGATCGTCGCGATCGCCGTCTCCGCGTCCCACGACGCGTTGACGTCGAGCATGAGGCCGCACGCCTCGCCCACCTGCGCGCGTACCGGCACCACGACCGCGAGGTGGTCGGCGATCGATCCGGACGACCGCAGCTTCAGCGCGCGAAAGCCCTGCGCGAACGCGCGCTCGATCGTCGGCCACAGGTCATCGGCGCGCCCGAGGCTCGCGTACACCTGCACCTCGCCGCGGGTGCCGCCGAGCATCCGCCACAGCGGCAGCCCGGCGCGCTTCGCCGCGATGTCGTGGAGCGCGATGTCGATGCCCGCGATCGCCGCGGCGATCGGTCCGTGCTCCCCCGACTGCATCCGCAGCAGCCGGCTCGACGCGTTCATCGTCGCAAAGGCGTCCGCCGGCGAGGCGAAGCTGCGCCCGGCGAGCATCGGCGCGAACACCTCGGAGACGAGGAGCGCGCGGTGGCGCAGGCCGAAGCGGGGGAAGTTGCACCAGACCTCGCCCCAGCCCTCGACGCCGTCGTCGTCGACGACGCGCACGAGGAGCGCCACGGTGCTCGCGAACGCCATGATCGGGTTCGCCACGGCCCGGTCGAGCGGCACCTCGAGCGCCACCGGCTCGACCGAGCGGATCGCGATCGGCGCGGTGGCGGCGGCGGGCGCCGGCGCTTCGAGCTTCACGGCCGCGCGCCTCCTGCGGCCCCCGCCCTGCCGCGGCGATGCGCGTACGGCTTCGTTACCGACATGTCCGGCCCCGGTCGTCCATGAGGGGCATTGTGGATCCGGCGGACTTGTCGTTCAATGATGGATACCTGAATGACCCATATCCTTTTCCTATGCCTCGATCCGCGCCGCCGCCCGAAGCCGCCCACGCCCACCGCAGCGATCGCCTGCGCCTGCGGCACCTGCGGCTGCTCGAACTCGTCCGCCGCGAAGGCTCGATCGGCGCCGCCGCGCGCGGACTGGGCGTGAGCCAGCCCGCCGCGACGCTGCTCCTGCGCGAACTCGAGACCGTCTTCGCGGCGAAGCTCGTCGAACGCGACCCGCGGGGCGGCCGCCTGACCGCCGCCGGGCGGCACGCGCTCGAGCGGCTCGCGATCGCGCTCGCCTCGGTCGACCGCGCGATCGACGCCGCGCGAAGCGCATCGGTCGAACCGCTCGTGCGCATCGGGTGCGCCCAGGTCGCCGGCGTGAGCCTCGTCCCCGCGATGCTGGCGCGGCTCGAACGCTCGGGCGTGCCCGGCAGGCTCGAGATCCGCGAGGGGCGCACGCGCGACCTGCTCGCGCTGCTCGGCGAAGGGACGATCGACTGCGTGATCGGATGGACCGACGAGTCGCTCGCCGACGCGCTGCCCTCCGTTCCCCTCCACATCGAAGCGGTCGGGAGCGGCCGCATGCAGGTCGTCGCCTCGGCGCGCCACCCGCTCGCGCGGCGGCGCGCGGTCGGTGTCGCCGAGCTCGCCCGCTGGCGCTGGATCGTGCCGCCGCGCGAATCGCGCACCCATGCCGCGTTTCTGCGGCTCTTCCTCGGCAACGGCTTGCCCGCCCCGCCCGTCGCGGTCGAGTGCTCCGCCCTGCACACCACGCTGCACCTCGTCGGCGCGACGCGCCTTCTCGCGGTCGCGCCCGACGCCGCGGTCGCGCACTACGCGAAGCGCGGCATGGTGGCGGCGCTGAAGGGCGCCGCGCTCGACCTGGGACGCGATCGGCTGTCGGTGATCACGCGGCGGGACAGCGATGCGCTGGAGGGGGTGGTGCGGTTGAGGGAGGCGTTGCGGGGGGCGGCCGCGTGAGCCTGCATGAATGGCCCGTCGATTCGACGCGTACTGCGCGTCCATTCGGTTTCGCCCCCGCTCACCCGGCATCGCACCGAAGGGTCTGGATCTGCGCATCCGAAAGAACCTCGTACTCGACATCGAAGGCCGATACTCCGCTCCCGGCGTGGATCGCCCGGTCGAATCCCACGGCCTTCAACCTGGCGACCTCTCCGATGTCGTCGAGCAGCCGTTAGGAGAGGAAGTACAACTCGACCCATCCGGACGGATGGACTGCGAGGAACTCCGATACCGAACGATGACGGCCCGCGAAGCGCTCCTCCCAGTTGTCGGTGCGCACGATGTCATCGGCGAACCGCAACGCGATGCGCTGCGCCTCGGCTGGACCCAGTATCTCCGCCATCCTCGACAATTCGAGGAACGGATCGTCGCTCTGGTCGATGAACGGATTCGCCATGACGAGCCGCGCCTCGATGACGCGCGGCTCCATCGCGGCTCCGTCGCACGTTCGGTCATTCGGCCGGTGCGCGTAGGCCCATGCGGTCCGGGGATTGTCGACGAAAGAAATGGACACGCGACGGGACTGGACGATCCTGTGGTCGCGCCTGCCATGCTCGCCGCGATAGACCACGGCGGGCCGTTCGCGCGGGCAGGGGCCTTCGACTCGCTGACAGATGTCCGTACCGATAGTCGTCCTGACTTCAACTCAACGAACCGTCGCCATGAAACTCGCCGCCGTGAGCCGGCAGGTGGAGCGCAGCGCCCCATGGAGCGTGAACAATCGTGGACCGGACCGGAACCCGAACAATCGATAGAGGTGGTAGTTCGCCGCGCGAACCTCGGACACATCGCGCTCGTTCCGGGACACGAAAAACGGTGTTTCCGCACCGTACTTCGTCGTCTTCACTTCGATGAAGCGGTCGATACCCGACTCCTCGAACGAACGGATGTCGTAGCCGTCGCCGTCGCCGCGTTCGCGGGACGTATGCTCGATCCTGTCGGCGAGCTTCTCCTTGCCGGCACCGATCAATCGGGCCCGCTCGTAGTTGATCGCGAAGAGTTCGCCCGCTGCGCCGAGGGAACGATTGTGCGCCTCGCGTTCGAGGTAGTTGGTGTGAATCGGCCTGCGTTCACGCGTGGAATCGGCGGCGTGTTGGTCCCGGTTGCGACCCGACGGCGGCTTCGCCAGGATCGACAGGATGTCGTCCACCTCTGGAACGACTGCGGGCGCATCGGCGCTCGCGGCAGCCATCGTCGCCAACTCGGAGTTCGAGGCCACCCGATCCGCGACGACGTCGAAGAGCAACTGCTGGTAGTTGGATCGCCGCTTGTAGCCGGAGAGGTAAGGAAATCCAAGCTCGACCAGCACCGCGCTGATGTTGCAGTGCTTGAATTCGACCGATGACTCGCTCCGCCCAGACAATCGTTGCAGCAACGCCCGCCGGTGGGCGGCCTTGTTGTAGGGGACTCCCGCCAGATCCATCGACAACATGGCGAGATAGTCGGCCACGGTCGCCTCGACCTCCGCGCGAGACCAGTCGGCAGGCATGATGTGCCGAGATTAGCGGCAACGTGCGGCCGCAGGCAAGACCCCGCACGGCGGGCACGAGGGAAAGACAAAGGGCCGCGCCCTCCCGGACACGGCCCTCGCTCGAATCGAACCCGATGCGCCAGCGCTAGTCCGCCGCCATCGTCGCCTTCTTCTTCTCGTCGAAGAACTGCTCGTCCTCGGTCGAGTGCTTGAGCGCGGTGGTGGACGACTGGCTGCCCTGCACGGTCGTCGTGACCGCGTCGAAGTAGCCGGTGCCGACCTCTCGCTGGTGCTTGACCGCGGTGAAGCCCTTCTCCGCCGCGGCGAACTCGGCCTCCTGCATCTCGACGAACGCGCTCATGCCGCGGCGCGCGTAGCCGTGCGCGAGGTTGAACATCGAGTAGTTGAGGCTGTGGAACCCGGCCAGCGTGATGAACTGGAACTTGTAGCCCATCGCGCCCAGCTCGCGCTGGAAGCGGGCGATCGTCGCGTCGTCGAGGTTCTTCTTCCAGTTGAACGACGGCGAGCAGTTGTACGCGAGGAGCTTGCCGGGGAACTTCGCGTGGATCGCATCGGCGAAGGCCTTCGCGAACTCGAGGTCCGGCTTGCCGGTCTCGCACCAGATGAGATCGGCGTAGGGCGCGTAGGCCAATCCGCGCGAGACCGCCTGGTCGAGGCCCTTGCGCGTGCGGTAGAAGCCCTCGACGGTGCGCTCGCCGGTGAGGTACGGCTGGTCGTTCTCGTCGACGTCGGTGGTGACGAGGTCGGCCGCTTCCGCGTCGGTGCGCGCGAGCAGGATCGTCGGCACACCGAGGCAGTCGGCGGCGAGCCGCGCGGCGATCAGTTTCTCGACCGCCTCGCGCGTCGGCACCAGCACCTTGCCGCCCATGTGGCCGCACTTCTTGACCGAGGCCAACTGGTCTTCGAAGTGGACGCCCGCGGCGCCGGCCTCGATCATCGACTTCATCAGCTCGAAGGCGTTCAGCACGCCGCCGAATCCGGCCTCGGCGTCGGCGACGATCGGTGCGAAGTAGTCGACGTCCCCCTTGCCTTCCGCGTGCTGGATCTGGTCGGCGCGCATGAACGCGTTGTTGATGCGCTTGACCACGCCGGGCACCGAGTTGACCGGGTAGAGCGACTGGTCCGGGTACATCTCGCCGGAGACGTTCGCGTCGGCCGCGACCTGCCAGCCCGACAGGTAGATCGCCTTGAGGCCCGCCTTCACCTGCTGCATCGCCTGGTTGCCGGTGAGCGCGCCCAGCGTGCTGACGTAGGGTTCGTCGTGCATGAGCTTCCACAGCTTCTCGGCGCCGCGCCGCGCGAGCGTGTGCTCGATGTGCAGCGAACCGCGCAGGCGCACGACGTCCTCCGCCGTGTAGCCGCGCCGGATGCCCTTCCAGCGCGAGTTCTCCGCCCAGTCCTTCTTGAGTCTTGCCGCTTCCAGGTCGTAGTTCATCGTCGATCTCCCATCGTGTCGTCGGGCCTCGCCCGCCCCGCGGGCGGACGTCGATTCGGTGGTGCGCGACGGCCACTGACGGCCGACGCGCCCCCCGATGTGACTCCGGGCGACGCCCCAGGCGTCGCTCGGGTCACGCCACGCGCCGTCGGGGATCGCCCTTCGGCGTCGGCGGGCTTGGGAGGGGTGACTTGGAACCAGGCCCTGCTAGCCGGTTTCGCCGATGTGCCGGCGGAACCGCTCGTGACTGGCTCTCACGCTAACGCAGGACGGACCTGCGGCGCAAGCATTATTTTGCGCGGCGCAGTATCAAAAAAACGTCAGTATTTCAATGGTATAGAACTCGTTTCCATCAGGCGGAAAACTTCGGCCTGCGTAGAGGCACCGGCGTGCTGCAACGCGCGTGCTGCGGCGCGTTTCATCGGGTGACTCGAGGCCTGGGGTGCGGCTACCCCATTGTTTTTCAGGCATTTATCACAACTGCGAAATCGGCAGCCGCCATGCGCGCCATTTCCACGATCCAGCAATCATTTTCGCCCGAACCGTCACCGGCCGACGAGCGGAAACCGTGCTCCGCGCACCGGAACCTCCACACCGGTCCATCCGAGTCGCTCACCGATCGCCGCGGCGAACGCGAGCGAGACCTCGTGCTCGCCGTGCACGACGAAAGTTCTCTCGGGCGGCGACCGGAATCCCCCGAGCCACGCGAGGAGCCCCGCCTGGTCCGCGTGCGCCGACAGCCCGCCGATCGTGTGCACCGACGCACGCACCGGCACGCGTTCGCGGAACAGCGTCACCTCCTTCGCGCCGTCGACGAGCGCACGCCCGAGCGTCCCCTGCGCCTGGAAGCCGGTGAACATGACCGCGCACTCCTCGCGCGGCAGGGCGTGGCGCAGGTGGTGTCGGATGCGCCCTGCGTCCGCCATGCCGCTCGCCGAGACGATCACCGCGCCCGCACGGATCGTGTTGATGCGCATCGAGTCCTCGACCGACTCCGTGAACGCCACGCGCATCGCCTCCGGGTGCGCGGCCTGCCACGCCGCGAGTTCGCGCGTCTCGCGGTCGAGCAGCGCCACGTGCCGCGCGGTGATCTCGGTGGCGGCGGCCGCGAGCGGCGAGTCGACGAAGACGGTGAGCGGGGGGACTCGCCCGGCGCGCGCGAGTTGGGCGAACACGTGGAGGATCTCCTGCGTGCGCCCGACCGCGAACGCGGGCACGACGACGTTGCCGCGCGGCAGCGTCGCATGGAGGAGCGCGGCGATCTCGTCGAAGGTCGATGCGAGCGAGCGGTGCAGCCGATTGCCGTAGGTCGATTCGACCACGACCAGGTCGGCGCGTTCGATCCGCTCGGGATCGGGCAGCACCGGCCGGTCGCTCTGGCCGAGGTCGCCCGAGAACACCAGACGGCGCGACTGCGTCCCGAGTTCGACATCGAGCACCGCGATCGCGGAGCCCAGGATGTGGCCGGCGTCGCGGAAGTCGAGCGCCACGCCGGGCGCGAGCGTGCGCCGCGTCCTGTACGGCACTTGCTCGAGACGCCGGAGCGCGTCCCGGGCGTCGGCCTGCGTATACAGCGGTTCGGCTTCGTCGTCGGCCGCATCCTGCGCCCGTCGCGGGGGGCGCGCGGCCCTCGGCCCCGGCTCCCGGAGCGGATGCTCGCGGCGCCACGCGGCGGTCGACTCCTGGATGTGCGCGGCATCGGGCAGCATCACCCCCAGGAGATCGCAGGTAGCCGGCGTCGCGTGGATCGGTCCGCGGAATCCGCGACGGACGAGCAGCGGCAGGAGCCCCGAGTGGTCGATGTGCGCGTGCGTCAGGACGACGAAGTCGATCGCAGAGACATCGACGACGAGCGCGGCCGCGTTCTTCTCGCCGCTGTCGCGCCCCTGGAACATGCCGCAGTCGACGAGGAAGCGCGCCTGCGGAGTTTCGACCAGGAACGCGCTGCCGGTGACTTCGCCGGCGGCCCCGAGGAACGTGAGCGCCGCTTCGCGGCGCACCTGGCCGGCGGCCCGGCTCATGGCCATCCGCCCGCCGCCCTGCGGCGATCGTGCACCGTTCCCGTCGCCACCGGACGAGCCGCGACCAGCGACTCCCTTCCGGAGATCCACGTCTTCCGTCCGGCGTGTATACCCATGAAACTTAAAAGGCTATCCTATCGATGCCCTGCGTGCCGCACGACGGCCGGCGACATGCGTCCGGGCTCACTTCGGAGGAAACGATTATGCAGGCGATCTTGGCGATTCCGGTCTTCGCCCTCGCGGCGACGACCGCCCTCGCGCAGACACCCGACGCGACGCAGGCGCGCGACGTTGCCGCGACGTGCGCAAACTGCCACGGCACGAACGGCGTGAGCCGCGGCGGCACCGACTCGCTCGCGGGCAGGTCGAAGGACGACACGGCGAGCAAGATGCGCGGATTCAAGGCCGGCACACGCCCCGGCACCGTGATGCCGCAACTCGCGAAGGGATTCACCGACGCGCAGATCGACGCGATGGCGGGCTGGTTCGCCGCGCAACCGGCGAAGTGAGGAGACAGCCATGACGATGCACAGACGCGAGTTCCTGCAGGCGGCCGCGGCGGCGGCGGGCGTGAGTGTCCTCCCGGGCTGCGCGACCACGCCGGGCGGCGGCGCCCGCGGCAAGGTCGTGGTCGTGGGCGGCGGCTACGGCGGCGCGACCGCGGCGAAGTACCTGCGCATGTGGAGCGGCGGCAGCGTCGAGGTGACGCTGATCGAGCCGCGCGAAGCCTTCGTCTCCTGTCCGATGTCGAACCTCGTGATCGGCGGCAGCAAGACCATCGCCGACGTGACGACCCCCTACGACGCGCTGGCGTCCCGCTGGGGCGTGAACTTCGTGCGCGACACCGCGACCGGCATCGACGCCGATCGTCGCGTCGTGACGACCGCGGGCGGAAAGTCGTTCACGTACGACCGCCTCGTCCTGTCGCCGGGCATCGAGTTCATGTTCGGCGCGATCCCGTCGTACCGCGCCGACCCCTCGCGCGCGGTCGAGATCGCGCCGCACGCGTGGCAGGCGGGCCCGCAGACCGTGCTGCTGCGCCGTCAGCTCGAGGCGATGCCGGACGGCGGCGTCTACGCGCTCTCGATCCCGCTCGCGCCCTACCGCTGCCCGCCCGGACCCTACGAGCGCGCCTGCCAGGTCGCGTGGTACTTCAAGCGCCAGAAGCCGCGCTCGAAGGTCCTCATCCTCGACGCCAACCCCGACGTCACGTCGAAGAAGGGACTCTTCACGAAGGCCTGGAACGAGGAGTACAAGGGCATCGTCGAGTATCGGCCGAACCACGCGCTCGCCGACGTCGACCTCGCCACCCGCACGCTCAAGTTCGAGTTCGGGAACGACGTGCGCGCGAACGTGATCAACGTCGTACCGCCGCAACGCGCCGGCGCGATCGCGCGCACCGCGGGCGTCGTGACCGCGAACGACCGCTGGTGCGAGGTGGACTTCCTGACGTTCGAGTCGATCCGCGGCAAGGGCATTCACGTGCTGGGCGACTCGACCCAGAGCGCGTCCGGGATGCCGAAGTCCGGACACATGGCGAACAACCACGCCAAGGTGGCCGCCTCCGCGATCCTCAGCCTGCTCGCGGGGAAACCGGTCAACCCGGCGCCCGTGCTGACCAACACCTGCTACAGCTTCATCACCGACAAGGAGGTGGTGCACGTCGCGTCGGTGCACCAGTACGACGCCGCGAAGAAGTCGATCCTGCCGGTGCCCGGCTCGGGGGGACTGTCGCCCGCGATGAGCGAACTCGAGGGCCGCTTCGCCTTCGCGTGGGCGCAGAACATCTGGGCCGATGCATTGATGTAATTGCGTAGACCGGTCAAGGGCGCGCGGAGCCTGATGGCCGCGCGCCCTGACTCCGGTCGGGCCGCCGGCCCGGCGGTTCCTCCCGACCTTGATGGAGGTCGTGGTCCCGACGCGCGGTCCGGGTCACCATGGCGGTTCCGCGGGGATGCCACGACCCCGCCGCTTCGACCCGGAGCAGGCCCATGCAGGTCCCGGCATTCTTCCAGGCGGTCCCGCCGATCGTCACGCACGATCCGCTCGCCGAAACGCTCGGCGCCGCGGAAGGCGGCGTGATCGAGTACGCCTACGTCGACGCCGTGAAGCTCGCCGGGCATTCGTGCCCGACCGTCGCCGGGGCCTGGCTGATGACGGCGAAGGCGCTCGCGCGGCTCTACGGCGACGCGCTGCCGCGTCGCGGCGAGGTGCGCGTCGAGGTGCGACAGATGCACGACGAGGGCGTCGCCGGCGTGATCGGCGCAGTGGTCGGTCTCGTCACCGGCGCCGCGGGCGACGGCGGCTTCAAGGGACTCGCCGGCCGACACTCGCGGCGCAACCTGATTTCCTACGGCGCGAAGATCACCGGCGACCTGCGCTTCACGCGCATCGACACCGGCGCCTTCGTCGAGGTCGCCTGCCACCCCGAGGTCGTCGAGCGCCCCGCCGGCTTGCGCGCGCTGATGCAGTCGGCGCTGGCCGAATCCGCGGATGCCGGCGCGCGGCGCGCGTTCGCCCTCGCATGGCAGGAGTGGGTCCGACGCATGCTGGTCGAACGCGCGGACGATCCCGAACTGGTGACGTTCGCGGATTGAACGCCCGATCCCGGGAAGCCGGCACGGCCGCCAGCGTTCCTCGCGGGCACGCCGCGCCTTCTCTGGTTCGACGAACCCAGGCCCGCGCCGCGGGGCGTCAGCCTGCGCGCATTCTCCGGCCGGGCCGCAACCTCAGGCCGGCTCCGCCTCCGGCGTGGGCGCCTGCGCGACCTCCTCGAACACGAGCGTCACCTTGTCGTGCTCGTCGAGGTCGACCGTGACCTTGCCGCCGCTCGCGAGCCGGCCGAACAGGAGTTCGTCGGCGAGCGCCTTGCGGATCAGGTCCTGGATCAGGCGCGCCATCGGGCGCGCGCCCATCTTCGGGTCGAAGCCCTTCTTCGCGAGGTACGCCTTGAGCGGCGCGGTGAACGTCGGCTCGACCTTCTTCTCGACGAGCTGCTGCTCGAGTTCGAGCAGGAACTTGTCGACGACGCGCAGGATCACCTCCGGGTCGAGCGAGCGGAACGAGATCGTCGCGTCGAGCCGGTTGCGGAACTCCGGCGTGAAGAGGCGCTTGATCTCGGCCATCTCGTCGCCGGCCTCGATCGCGTTGGTGAAGCCGATCGTGCCCTTCGCGAGTTCCGCGGCGCCCGCGTTCGTCGTCATGATGATCGTGACGTTGCGGAAGTCCGCCTTGCGCCCGTTGTTGTCGGTCAGCGTGCCGTGGTCCATCACCTGCAGGAGCACGCTGTAGATGTCCGGGTGCGCCTTCTCGATCTCGTCCAGCAGCAGCACGCTGTACGGGTGCTTGGTGATCGCCTCGGTGAGCTGGCCGCCCTGGTCGAAGCCGACGTAGCCCGGCGGCGCGCCGATGAGGCGCGACACCGCGTGGCGTTCCATGTACTCGGACATGTCGAAGCGGATCAGCTCGACGCCGAGGCAGTAGGCGAGCTGCTTCGCGACCTCGGTCTTGCCGACCCCGGTCGGCCCGGAGAACAGGAAGTTGCCGATCGGCTTGGCGGGGTGTCCCAGGCCCGACCGCGCCATGCGGATCGCGGCGACGAGCGCGTCGATCGCCTGGTCCTGGCCGAACACGACGTTCTTCAGGTCGCGGTCGAGCGTGCGGAGCGCGTTGCGGTCGTCCGACGAGACGTTCTTCGCCGGGATGCGGGCGATCTTCGCGACGATGTCCTCGACCTCGCCCTTGCCGATCACCTTCTTCTGCTTCGACTTCGGCAGGATCTTCTGCGCCGCGCCCGCCTCGTCGATCACGTCGATCGCCTTGTCCGGCAGGTGGCGGTCGTTGATGTAGCGCGCGGCCAGCTCGGCGGCGCTGGTGATCGCCGCCGGCGAGTACTTGACGCCGTGGTGCTGCTCGAAGCGGCTCTTCAGCCCCTTCAGGATCTCGATCGTCTCGGCGACCGTCGGCTCGGGCACGTCGATCTTCTGGAAACGGCGCGACAGCGCGTGATCCTTCTCGAAGATCTGGCGAAACTCGGTGTAGGTCGTCGCGCCGATGCACTTGAGCGTGCCCTGCGACAGCGCGGGCTTCAGCAGGTTCGACGCGTCGAGCGTCCCGCCGGACGCCGCGCCGGCGCCGATGATCGTGTGGATCTCGTCGATGAACAGGATCGACTTCGGGTTGTCGACGAGCTGCTTCAGCACCGCCTTCAGGCGCTGCTCGAAGTCGCCCCGATACTTGGTGCCCGCGAGGAGCGCGCCCATGTCGAGCGCGTAGACCTGGTGCTCGAGCAGGAGCTCGGGCACCTCGCCCTCGTTGATGCGCCGTGCGAGCCCTTCCGCGATCGCGGTCTTGCCCACGCCGGCCTCGCCGACCAGCAGCGGATTGTTCTTGCGCCGGCGGCACAGCACCTGCACGACGCGCTCCAGCTCGTTCGCGCGGCCGATCAGCGGATCGAGCTTGCCGTTCCGCGCGAGCTGGTTCAGGTTGATCGTGTAGTTGTCGAGCGCGCCCTGCGACTCGCCGCCTCCCTCGCCCTCTTCCTTCGACTCCGCCTTCTCCTCCTTCTTCTGCGGGGTCTTGGTGATGCCGTGCGCGATGTAGTTGACGACGTCGAGCCGCGTCACGCCGCGCTGGTTGAGGAAATAGACCGCGTGCGATTCCTTCTCGCCGAAGATCGCCACCAGCACGTTGGCGCCGGTGACCTCCTTCTTGCCCGACGATTGCACGTGCAGGATCGCGCGCTGGATCACGCGCTGGAAGCCCTGCGTCGGCTGGGTGTCCGCGTCGGAATGGGCGGCGAGCCGCGGCGTGTGCTCCGCGATGAAGTCGTTGAGGACGCCGCGGAGTTCCTCGAGGTCGACGCCGCAGGCCTTCAGCACCTCGGCCGCCGACGGGTTGTCGAGCATCGCGAGCAGCAGGTGCTCGACGGTGATGAATTCGTGCTGCTTCTGCCTGGCCTCGACGAAGGCCATGTGCAGGGAGACTTCGAGTTCCTGCGCGATCATTGCGTGACTCCGACCTCGACACTGCCTGCCGGGATCCACGCCGGCACGTCATCCCCCACCACACCCGCCTTCTTGTTGTCCGTAACGTTCAAGTCTCTTCCATCGTGCACTGGAGCGGGTGCTGGTGCTTCCGGGCGAGGCCGATCACCTGGTCGACCTTCGCGGCGGCGATCTCCCGCGTGAACGTGCCGCACACGCCCATGCCTTCGCGATGCACCTGCAGCATCACCCGGGTCGCCTTCTCCCGGCCCATGGCGAATACAGTCTGAAGGACGACGACCACAAAGTCCATCGGGGTGTAGTCGTCGTTCAGGAGCAGGACCTTGTACAGCGGCGGCGGCTTGGTCTTGACCTTCTCGGCCTCGAGCAGGCCGCCGTGTCGCTCCTGGGTGGCCATCGCCGTGGGATCCGCAGGGGAATTGGGGACTATGTTTGATGATTGCAACAGTTTTTTCAAGGGGAAGCCCCGTCGGCCGGGAGGTTCTTGACGTCACAGGCCGCGGGCGCGTAAAAACATCGCGTTTGGCTCCGGGCAGGCCTGTGCCCGAGAGCGGTCGTCGCCCCGGTCCGCCGGTCTTCCGCCGTGCGTCCGACGAACGGCGCCCGCGCCCGCCGACCAAGCACCCGTTCCAATCTTCGAGAGGTACAAGCAATATGCCTACCGGCACCGTGAAGTGGTTCAACGACGCCAAGGGGTTCGGATTCATCACGCCGGACGGCGGCGGCGAGGACCTGTTCGCCCATTTCTCCGCGATCAACATGCAGGGCTTCAAATCCCTCAAGGAAGGCCAGAAGGTGAGCTTCGAGGTCACCCAGGGCCCGAAGGGAAAGCAGGCCTCGAACATCCAGACGACCTGAACCTTTCCGGCCCCTCGGGGCCGGAGGCGTTCGACGAAGGCCCGCCCTGCGGGCCTTCGCTTTTTCCGGCGTCCGCCACGGCGGACCTGGCGCGCGCGGCGGGCGGGGGAGTTGCACCGGAACGGCGCGGCGGTCGCGCGCGCGTATCGCGGAACGTCCGAGGGGCGCCGCAGCGCCCCCCCCCCAAGGCAAGTCCCCACCGCCGTCGCGGGAACCTACATGCGCTCGATCATCGCCTGGCCGAATCCCGAGCACGACACCTGCTTCGCGCCCTCCATCAGACGGGCGAAATCGTAGGTCACGACCTTGTCGCCGATGGTCTTCTCGAGCGAGTCGATGATCACCTTCGCCGCCTCGCGCCAGCCCATGTGGACCAGCATCATCTCGGCCGACAGGATCTCGGAGCCGGGATTCACGTAGTCCTTGCCGGCGTACTTCGGCGCGGTGCCGTGCGTCGCCTCGAAGTTGGCGACGACGTCGGAGAGGTTCGCGCCCGGCGCGATGCCGATGCCGCCGACTTCCGCGGCCAGCGCGTCGCTGATGTAGTCGCCGTTGAGGTTGAGCGTCGCGATCACGTCGTACTCGGCGGGCCGCAGCAGGATCTGCTGCAGCATCGCGTCGGTGATCACGTCCTTGATCACGATGTCCTTGCCCGACTTCGGGCTCCTGAACGACATCCACGGTCCGCCGTCGAGCGGCTTCGCGCCGAACTCGCGCGCGGCGAGCGCGTAGCCCCAGTCGCGGAACGCGCCCTCGGTGAACTTCTGGATGTTGCCCTTGTGCACGAGCGTGACCGAGCGGCGGTCGTTGTCGATCGCGTACTGGATCGCGCGCCGGATCAGGCGGTCCGAGCCTTCGCGCGACACCGGCTTGATGCCGATGCCCGAGGTCGCCGGGAAGCGGATCTTCTTGACCCCCATCTCCTTCACGAGGAAGTCGATGACCTTCTTCGCCTGCGGGGTCTCCGCGGCCCACTCGATGCCCGCGTAGATGTCTTCCGAGTTCTCGCGGAAGATCACCATGTCGACCTTCTCGGGCTCCTTGACCGGCGAGGGCACGCCGCGGAACCAGCGCACCGGGCGCAGGCAGACGTAGAGGTCGAGTTCCTGGCGCAGCGCGACGTTGAGCGAGCGGATGCCGCCGCCGACCGGCGTGGTGAGCGGCCCCTTGATCGAGACGACGTAGTCCTTGACGATCGCGAGCGTCTCGTCGGGCAGCCACACGTCGGGACCGTAGACGCGGGTGGCCTTCTCGCCCGCGTAGATCTCCATCCAGTGGATCTTGCGCTTGCCGCCGTAGGCCTTCGCGACCGCGGCATCGACCACCTTGATCATCACCGGCGTGATGTCGACGCCGGTGCCGTCGCCCTCGATGTAGGGGATGATCGGGTGGTCGGGGACGTTGAGCGTGAAGTCCTTGTTGACGGTGATCTTCTGGCCGCCGGCGGGGACCTTGACGTGCTGGTACATGCTGGAGACTCTCCGTGGAAGGGATCGGCGCGCCGTGCGGCCGGACGTCCGGCGAAGGCACGCCGCCGCATGGGGCGGCAAAGCCCGTCATTATCCGCCATTTCGCCCCCCATGCCCATCGCGCCGTGACTCCCGCCCGCCCGACCCGGCACGCTCCCGGGGCACGCGCCGCGCGCTCCACCGTCGTGCTGCTCAACAAGCCGTTCGGCGTGCTCTGCCAGTTCCGTTCGCCCGCCGGCCGGCCGTCGCTCGCGGACTTCATCGACCGCCGGGACGTCTATCCCGCGGGCCGGCTCGACGCCGACAGCGAAGGGCTCGTGGTCCTCACCGCCGACGGCGCGCTGCAGGCGCGCATCGCGCATCCGCGCCACAAGCTCGCGAAGACCTACTGGGCGCAGGTGGAAGGCATCGCGGGCGATGCCGCGCTCGCCGCGCTCGCGAACGGCGTGACGCTCGCGGACGGTCCGACCGCGCCTGCACGCGCGCGACGCATCGGGGCGCCGGCGTCGCTGTGGACGCGCGAGCCCCCGATCCGGTACCGCGCGGCGATCCCGACCTCGTGGCTCGAGATCACGCTCACGGAAGGACGCAACCGCCAGGTGCGTCGGATGACCGCGGCGGTCGGCCTGCCCACGCTGCGGCTCGTGCGTGTCGCCGTCGGGCCGTGGACGCTGGGCGCCCTGCGTCCGGGCGAGTCGCGCGAGGAGACCGCCGACGCGCGCGTGCTATCATCCGCCGCCGTTTCGTTACCCCGGTCCCCGGCGCCGCGGCCGCACGCGCGCCCCCCGTCCCGCCGTTCACGCCCAGGATGATCCGCCGCCTGATCGCACGCTTCTGGCCGGGCCGCGCGTCGGGCGAGCCGACGATCCACCGCGCCGACGCGCACCCGGTCCGGCGCGACCAGGTGAGCTACGCCGCGCGCACCGTGACCCGGCGATTGCAGGACGCGGGCTTCAAGGCGTTCGTCGTCGGCGGTGCGGTGCGCGACCTGATGCTGGGCCTCGCGCCCAAGGACTTCGACGTCGCGACCGACGCGACGCCCGAGCAGGTGAAGCCGCTGTTCCGGCGCGCGTTCATCATCGGCCGGCGCTTCCGCCTCGTGCACGTGCACGTCGGCAACGAGGTCATCGAGGTGTCGACCTTCCGGGCGCCGCAGAAGGCCGAGGACGCGACCGACGAGCACGGGCGCCTCATCTCGGACAACGTGTACGGGACGCAGGGCGAGGACGCCGTCCGCCGCGACTTCACGATCAACGCGTTGTACTTCGACCCGGCGACCGAGGAGGTCTGGGACTACGTGGGCGGCGTCGCGGACGTGCGTTCGCGGCGCCTGCGACTCATCGGCCCGCCGGTTACGCGTTTCCGCGAGGATCCGGTCCGCATGCTGCGCGCGGTGCGCCTCGCGACCAAGGTCGGCGTCACCGTCGACAAGCGCACCGCGGCGCCGATCCCGAAGCTCGCGCCGCTGGTCCCGAACGTGCCGCCCGCCCGGCTGTTCGACGAGATGCAGAAGCTCCTGCTCTCCGGGCACGCGGCGAAGACGCTCGAGGCGCTGCGTGCGCACGGCCTCGCGCACGGGCTCCTGCCGCTGCTCGACGTGATCCTCGAGCAGCCGCTCGGCCAGAAGTTCATCGACGTGGCGCTCGCGCACACCGACCGCCGCGTGCGCGAGGACCTGGGCGTGTCGCCCGCGTTCCTGTTCGCGACGCTCCTGTGGCACGAGGTCATCGTCCACTGGAACGCGGCGAAGAAGTCCGGCGCCAAGCCGCTGCCCTCGCTCCTCGAGGCGATGGACCGCGTGCTCGAGCAGCAGGCGCAGCGCATCGCGATCCCGCGGCGCTTCGAGGCGACGATCAAGGAGATCTGGTCGCTGCAGCCGCGCTTCGAGCAGCGCGCCGGCGCGCGGCCGGCGAAGCTCCTCGAGCACCCGCGCTTCCGTGCCGCCTACGACTTCCTCGCGATCCGCGCCGAAGCGGGCGAAGTCGACCCCGCGCTGGTCGACTGGTGGACACGCTTCCAGGACGCGTCGCACGGCGAGCGCGAGGCGATGCTGAAGCCCGACGAGGCGCCGAAGCGCAAGCGCCGCCGCTCGCGTGGCCGCGGCCGCCGCGCCGGCGGAGATGGCGGCACGGACCCGGCCGCCGCGCAAGGCGACGCGCCGGCGGGCGATGCCGAACCGGCATGAGCGTCGCGCACGTCGGCCTCGGCAGCAACCTGGAGCATCCGCGCCGCCAGCTCGCACGCGCGGTCCGCGCGCTCGGACGCCTGCCGCTGACGCGCGTCGTCGCGGTGTCGCCCGCCTACCTCTCCGCGCCGGTGGGCACGAACGGCGCGCAGCCCGACTACGTCAACGCGGTCGCGCAGCTCGACACGCGGCTCGCGCCGCGCGCGCTGCTCGCGCGGCTGTTCGCGATCGAACGGAGGCACGGCCGCCGGCGCGTCGCCGGCGCTCCGGCGCGCGCGCCGCGCACGCTCGACCTCGACCTGCTGCTCTTCGGGCGCAGGCGGCTCGCCGCGCCGGGAATCGTGATCCCGCATCCCAGGATGCACGAACGGGCCTTCGTGCTGAGACCGCTCACCGACGTCGCGCCGGCGGCGCGGATCCCCGGCAGGGGTCTCGCGCGCGCGGCGTTGCCGCGGGTGCGGGGGCAGCGGATCGAGCGCACGCGATCGCACGGCGGCGCCTGAGACGGTCGTGGACCTCGCGAAGCTCCGCTATGTCGTCGTCGAGGGCCCGATCGGAGCGGGCAAGACCTCGCTCGCCCGCGAGCTCGCGCACGCCATGCACGCGGACCCGCTGCTCGAGCAGCCCGAGGACAACCCGTTCCTCGCGCGCTTCTACGAGGACCGCGCGCGCTTTGCGCTGCCGACGCAGCTCACCTTCCTGTTCCAGCGCGTCGACCAGTTGCGCTCGCTCGCGCAGCTCGACCTCTTCCGCCGCCCGACGGTGGCCGACTTCCTGTTCGACAAGGACCCGCTGTTCGCGCGGCTCAACCTGACCGACGACGAGTACGCGCTCTACGAGAAGATCTACCGGCACCTCGCGCCGCAGGTGGCGGTGCCCGAACTCGTGATCTACCTGCAGGCGCCGGTGCAGGTGCTGGCGGAACGGGTGCAGCGGCGCGGCGCCGACTACGAACGTACGCTCGAGGGCGCGTACCTCGCGCGCGTCGCCGACACCTATACGCGCTTCTTCTACGGCTACGAGGGGGCGCCGCTCCTGATCGTCAACAGCGAGCGCCTCAACTTCGTCGACAATCCGCAGCACTTCGCGCTCCTGCTCGAACGGGTCGCCGCGATGCGCGGCAGGCGCGAGTTCTTCAACCTGGGGGGCGCATGAAAATCGTCTCGACCGCCGCGGAGCTCGCGCAGGCGACCGCGCGCTTCAAGCGCGTCGCGTTCGTGCCCACGATGGGCAACCTGCACGAAGGACATCTCTCGCTGGTGCGCGTCGCGAGGCAGCACGGCGACGGCGTGGTCGCGAGCATCTTCGTCAACCGGCTGCAGTTCGGGCCGAACGAGGACTTCGACCGCTACCCGCGCACGATGGAGCCCGACCGCGCGGGCCTCGAACGCGAGGGCGTCGACATCCTGTTCGCGCCGACCGAGCAGGAGATGTACCCGGTGCCGCAGCTCTACCGCGTGCAGCCGCCGCCGCTCGGCGACGAACTCGAAGGCGCGTTCCGCCCGGGATTCTTCGACGGCGTGTGCACCGTGGTCCTGAAGCTCTTCAACCTCGTCCGCCCGCAGGTCGCGGTGTTCGGCAAGAAGGACCGCCAGCAGCTCAAGATCGTGCGCGGCATGGTCCAGCAGTTCAACCTGGGCATCGAGATCGTCGCGGGCGAGACGGTGCGCGCGGCCGACGGCCTCGCGCTCTCGTCGCGCAACGGTTATCTCACGCCGTTCGAGCGCGCCGAAGCCCCGCGCCTCCACCGCGTGCTGCGCGACATCGCCGACGCCATCGCGGCCGGTCGCCGCGACTACGCGAACCTCGAGGCCAGCGGGCGCGCCGAACTCGCGCAGCACGGCTGGAAGCCCGACTACGTCGTCGTGCGCCACGGCCTGGGGCTGCGCATCCTGCACCCGGAAGCCTTCGACCACCCCAACCTGCTGATCGTGCTGGGCGCCGCCAGGCTCGGAGCCACGCGGCTGATCGACAACGTCGACGTGGTGCCCGGCCAGGCGAAGGACTGATCGCTCCGGCGGAACCGGCCGCCGGCTCCCGGTTCCGTCTGGCCCGGGGCCGTGCCGCCGCCGTCCAGTCGTGTCAACATTCGCCCTCGTCCTCCCGGGAAGTCCCCTCCACCCATGACCCTCCTGCGCCGACTCGCCGCCGTCCTTCTGTCGCTCGCCGCGCTGTCCGCCTTCGCGCAGGGGGCCTACCCGACGAAGCCGATCCGGCTCGTCGTGCCGTTCACGCCGGGCGCGGGCACCGACACCGTCGCGCGCTTCGTCGCGCACAAGCTCTCCGATCGCCTGGGGCAGCAGGTCGTGGTCGAGAACCGGACCGGCGCGGGCGGCGCGATCGGCGCCGCGGAAGTCGCGAAGTCGGAAGCCGACGGCTACACGCTCCTGTTCGTCGCCTCCCCGTTCACGACCGTGGCCGCATCGTCGAAGAATCCGGGCTACGACCCGATCGCGCAGTTCGTGCCGGTCGCGCCGATCGCGTCGGGCCCGCTCGCGTTCGTCGTCGCGCCGTCGGTGCCGGCCTCGACGATGCGCGAGTTCATCGAACTCGCGCGACGCGAACCCGGCCGGCTCAACTACGGCTCGGCCGGCGCCGGGAGCGTCAACCACCTCGCGCTCGAACTCTTCATGGCGCGCACCGGCACGACGCTCGTCCACGTGCCCTACCGCGGCATCGCCGACGCGACGAAGGACCTCCTCGGCGGCACGCTGCAGGCGATGACCGCGTCGATTCCGGCGACGCTGCCGCTCGCCGCCGAGAAGCGCGTGCGCGTGCTCGCGGTGACCGGCCACAAGCGCATCCCGCAGATGCCCGACGTGCCGTCGTGGCAGGAGCAGGGGGTCGAGAACGCCGAGGTGATCAACTACTGGGGCATCGTCGCGCCCGCCGGCACGCCTCGCGAGCCGATCGCGAGGATCGCCGCCGAGGTGCAGCGCGTGCTCGCGCAGCCCGACGTCCGCGAGCGCCTCGAACGCGAGGGCGCCGAACTCATCCCCGGCGAGCCGGCGGCGCTCGGCGCGCTGATCGCGAAGGACCTCGCGAACTGGAAGAAGCTCGTCGCGGATGCCCGGCTGACGTTCCAGTGATCGGTGTCGCCGCGCGTCGCCCGCGGGCGGCTCATTTGCGGCCGGAGCGCAGCGCCATGACGTTCCCCGCGATGGCGAGCGCCACGCCGGCGAACGCCGTGGGCGTCCAGCGGTAACCCTCGAAGATCGTCGAGAGCGCCATCGCGATCACCGGCGTCGACACGCCGACGTAGGCCGCGGGCTGCGCGCCCACCTGCCGGATGAGCAGCAGGTACGCCGTGAACGCCGCGACGCTCCCGAACACCGTCAGGTAGAGGAGCGACAGCACGTAGGGCATCCGCGCGTCGAAGGTCCATTCGACGCCCTGGACGAGCGCGACCACCGCCGCGCTCGCGGCGCCCCAGGTCATGCCCCACGCGGTCGCGGGCAGCAGCGGCAGGCCCCATGCGTGGTTGCGCACCGCCGCGAGATTGCCGCCGGTCGCGATCGCGGTGCCGGCGAGCGCCCAGAGCATGCCCGCGGCCGCCGAACCGCCGCCGCCCGCCGAGCGCAGCTCCGGCAGGAACATGAGCGCGACGCCCGCGACGCCGAGGGTCGCGGCGACGAACATCCGCGCGGTGAGCGCTGCGCCGAAGAAAACCCGCATGCCGAGCGGGCTCATGAACACCATCGTCGAGAAGATGACCGCGACGAACCCGGACGACACGTGCTGCTCGGCGTAGTAGACCGCGACGTAGTTGAAGCCGAACATCATCGCGCCCCAGAACGCGAGCCAGGCGTGGACGCGCGGCGCGAAGGCGATCGACCGTCCGGTCGCGACGCACCACGCTCCGAGCAGCACGGCGGCGAGTGCGAAGCGGTAGACGACCGACACCTCGGGCGGCACGACGCCCAGCTGGAAGGTGATCGCGAGCCAGGTCGAGCCCCAGATCATCGTGCTGATCGCGAACAGCGCGGTCGAGCTCATGGCGCCGGGGCGTCCGTGGCGGGCAGGCCGCGCGCGGGGGTGCGCGCGAACGCGCGCAAGCGGTCGACCTCGTCGTCGTGAAGACCCCGTCCGCCGACGAGCCGCGCGAGGTGGCGCAGCGTCGCGAGGTCGAGCGTCACGCCGCCCTCAGCGCGTCGACGATTCGCAGGCGCGCCGCGCGGGCGGCGGGGAGGAAGCCGCCGACGAACCCCATCGCCAGCGCGAAGGCGAGCGACGCCGCGACGATGGAGGGCGTCAGCGCGAACGAGAACGCGACTTCGGCGAAGGTCTGGAAGTTCATCGTCGAGATCGAGAACGCCTGCATCACCGACGCGCCCGCGAGCCCGACGAGGCCGCCGGCGAGCCCGAGCAGCAGCGACTCGACCAGGAACGCGACGAGGATCGCGCCGCGCGAGAACCCGAGCGCGCGCAGCGTGCCGATCTCGCCGGTGCGCGAGGCGACCGACGCGTACATCGTGATCATCGCCCCGATGATCGCGCCGAGCGAGAAGATCACCGAGATCGACGTGCCGAGGTAGGTGATGAACTTCGCGAGCGCCTCGGACTGGTCGGCGTAGAAGCGGGTCTCGCGCTTCGCCTCCAGCGTGAGCCGCGGATCGGCGGCGATCGCGTCGCGCACCGCGTCGAAGCGCGAACCGTCGGCGAGCCTGAAGATCACCGACGAATAGCCCAGCCGGCGGAACGCCTGCAGCATCTGCTCGGCGTCGCCCCAGATCTCCGAGTCGAAGCCGGTGCCCCCCGCGTCGAACACGCCGACGACGGTCCAGTCGCGCGAGGCGAAGCGCACCGACTCGTCGAGGCCGGCGCCGCGAAAGCCGTCCGCGATCGCGCGACCCGCGACGACCTCCGCGGTGCCCGGCCGCGGCAGCCGCCCCGCGACGATGCGCGCCTGCGGCCGCAGCGCGAACCCCTCGGGTGTCACGCCCCGGATCACCACGTTCGACGGCTTGCCCGACGCGCGCTTCGGCAGGCTGATCAGCACGACCGGCTCCTTCGAGACCAGCCGCCGGCTGTCCGCGCCGGTCGCGATCCCCGGCAGCGATTCGACGATCGCCGCCTGCATGCGGTCGATGCCGCTCTGGATCTCGGTCTGCGATCCGCGCCGGATCACGACGACGTTGTCGTCGCTGCCGGTCGCGACCAGCGTGCGTTCGAGCCCGGCCGCCAGCATCAGCACCGTCGCGAACACGTAGACGACGAGCGCCATGCCGCCGGCCGTGAGCGCGGTCGTGAGCCGGCGCGCGGCGAGGTTGCGCACGACGTAGGAGAACGGGACGGTCATCGCGTCAGGCCACCGCGCGCAGGCCGTCCACGATGCGGATGCGCCCGGCGCGCCAGGCCGGAACTGCCGCGGCGACGAGCCCCACCACCAACGCCGCGGCGACCTGCAGCGTCATCGTCCGGTCGGAGACGAAGAACACCGGGAACAGCGTGCCCATCGCGTCGGCGAAGGCCCCCGCGAGCGGCCAGGTGAGCGTGACGCCCGCGAGCCCGGCGATGAGCGCGAGGCCGAGCGACTCGGCGACGACGAGTCCCGCCACGAACGTGCCGGAGAAGCCCAGCGCCTTCAGCGTCGCGTACTCGCCGTAGCGTTCGCGCGCGGTCATCGCCATCGTGTTCGCCATCACCGCCATGATGATCAGGATCACGACGTAGGACACCGCCTGGATCGCGACGAGGATCGCCTCGGTCATCGAGACGAACGAGAGCTGGAACGCCTTCTCGGTCTCGGTCATCGTCTCGGCGAGCGAGTTCGCGAACTGGGCGTCGATCGCCTGCGAGATCTCCGCCGCGCGGTCCGGATCGCGGATCTTCACGACGAAGAGCCCCGCCTGGTTGCCAAACCGCGGCGCGGTCTTGCGGACGCTCTCGTTCAGGTAGTCCCAGTGGAAGAAGAACGTGGACTCGTCGACCGTGCGGTCGGCGCCGTCGTAGATGCCGCGCAGGTGGAAGCTCCAGGTGCCGGGGAAGATCGTGCCGCGGATCGGGATCGTGTCGCCGATCTTCCAGCCGTACTGGGCGGCGAGCTTGCGCCCGGCGATCGCGCCCTGGCGGTCGGTGAGGAACGCCTTGCGCTCGGCGTCCGGCAGCACGAGTTCCGGGTACATCGCGAGGTACTCGGGCGCCTGGATCGCGAACTGCGGGAAGAAGTTGCGCTCGGTGACGTACACGCCGCCGAACCAGTTGACGGCGGCGACCGATTCGACGCCGCCGACCTGCCGGAGCTTCGCCGCGTAGGTGAGCGGCAGCGGGAACACGAGCGACACCGAGCTTCGCGTGACGAGCCGCGCCGAACTCGACGCGTTCGCGCCCGCGTACCACGCGTCGACGACCGTCCGCAGCAGCCCGAACGACGCGATCGCGATCACGATGCCGAGCGCGGTCAGGAGCGTCCGCAGCTTGTGCCGCAGCAGGTTGCGCAGGACGAGGAGCGGAACGAACACGATGCGCGGCGCGGGCGGTCAGTCCGCCAGCACGCCCTTCTCGAGGTGGACGATGCGGTGCGCGCGCTCGGCCGCCTTCGGGTCGTGCGTCACCATGAGGATCGTCTTGCCGAGTTCGCGGTTCAGCCGGTCGAGCAGGTCGAGGATCTCGCCCGCGGTCGTGCGGTCGAGGTCGCCCGTCGGCTCGTCGGCGACGATCAGCGTCGGGTCGGTGATGAGCGCGCGCGCGATCGCGACCCGTTGCTGCTGCCCGCCGGAGAGTTCGCTCGGCGTGTGGTCGGCGCGGTCGGTGAGGCCGACCAGCGCGAGCGCCACCTCGACGCGCTCCCGGCGCTCGCTGCGGGAGAGCGAGGTGAGGAGGAGCGGCAGTTCGACGTTGGCGGCCGCCGTGAGCACCGGCATCAGGTTGTAGAACTGGAAGATGAAGCCGACGTGCGCGGCGCGCCAGGCGGCGAGTTCGCCCTCCGAGAGCGTCGCGATGTCCACGCCCGCGACCCGGATCTCGCCCGACGACGGCTTGTCGATGCCCGCGACGAGGTTCAGCAGCGTCGACTTGCCCGATCCGGACGGCCCCATCAGCGCCACGAAGTCGCCCTCCTCGACGTCGAGCGCGATGTCCACGAGCACCGGGATCACCTGGTCGCCGCGGACGTAGTATTTCGCCAGGTCGCGGATCGACACCAGCGGCGCGACGGCCGCGCTGGCCCGGGACGGTGCCGGCGGGTCCGCCACTTCCTCGCCTCACTTCGTCGCGACGCGCAGGTGCGCGCCGGAGGCGAGATCCGCCGGCGGCTTCTGCACCACCCGTTCGCCCGCCTCGACCGCGCCGGTGATCGCGCGGAGGTCGCCGAGCTTCATGCCGGTCGTGACCGGCACCGCTTCCGCAATCCCGTCGCGCACGGCGAACACGACGCTCCCGCCGTCGCGCTCGACGATCGCGTCTCCCGCCACCGCGGTCAGCGGCTTCTGCTCGTCGGGGGTCACCGGCCGCGACAGGAACGACACCTTGGCACTCATTTCGGGCAGTACGCGCGGGTCGATCCGGTCGAAGCGGACCTTGGTCATCACCGTCGCTTTCGCGCGGTCGACGGTCGGCACCATGCGGCTGATCGTGCCGGTGAAGCGGGCATCGGGGAGCGCGTCGAGCAGGATCTCCGCCGGCTGCCCGACGCGCACCTTCGCGAGGCTCGATTCCGAGACGTCGGCCTCGACTTCGAGCGTCGACATGTCGGCCATCGTCACGACCGCACCCTTGGAGTCCGCGGCGCTCGAGAACGGCGTCACCATGTCACCGACGTTCGCGCTCTTCGACAGGATGACGCCGTCGAACGGCGCGCGGATCAGCGTGTAGTCGACCGCGACGTGCGCGTTGCGCGCGGCGGCCTCGGCGGCCGCGAGTGAGGCCCGCGCGCTGCCGACGCCCGCGACTGCACGGTCGGCGCGCGCCTTCGAGGTGTCGAGCGCCGACTTCGACACGAATCCCTTCGCGACCAGGTCGACGTTGCGGCGGTACTGAGCGAGCGCGTCGCGCTCCTCGGCCTCCGCCTCCGCGACGGCGGCGCGTGCAGCCTCGGCCTGCGCCGCCGCGGCCTGCGCCTGCGCGACGACGTCGCGGTTGTCGAGCCGCGCGATGACCTCGCCCGCCTTCACTTGCGAACCTTCGGCGACCCCGAGCCACTCGAGGCGTCCCGTCGCCTTCGACGCGATCGACGCCTTGCGCTGCGCGACGACATAGCCGGTCGCGTTGAGCACGACGAACTGCTGCGAGGGGAACGCCGTCACGACGGCCACGGCCTGCACGTCGAAGACCTTCGGCCGCCATGCGAGCCAGGCGCCGCCGGCGACGATCGCGACCGCGAGCAACGCGAGGACGACCCAGCGCCGGGCGCGCCTGCGTCGGATCGGCGCGAGACTGCGGTCGATCCGGAGTTTCGAGAGGTCGGGCGAAGTCACGGGGCGGTCATTGTACCGTCCCCATTCCGCGCTTCCCCGGCATCAACTCCAGTGGAAGAACAGCAGCGCCCACGCGGCGACGACGACGCCGACCGCAGAGGCGAATGCGGCCATCGCGCGCCAGCGCGCGCCAGGGTCCGGCGCGTCGGCGAGCTGCAGCCACGCGAGCTTCAGGCTCCACGCCGCGCCCGCGGCGAGCACGAGCGCGCGGAGCGCAGGCACGGCGCCGAGCGGGAGTCCCTCGGCTTTCGCGAGCGTGAAGGTCAGGCTCGAGAGCCCGAGAAACACGCCGAGCCCCGCGAGCGGCACCAGCGCGTAGGCGAGCCGCACGGCGCGCGCGGTGCGCGGACGCGGGAATGCGCCGGCCGCGGCGACGAGGCAGCCCCAGACGAGCGAGGCGAGCACGGCCGCGGTCGTCGCGATGTAGCCGACGATCAGCATGCCGTCGAGCCAGGTGAACACGTCGTTCGCTTCCGGGTAGTGCGTGAGCAGCCACCAGGGCGCCTGGTCCGAGAGGAGCCACGCGGGACCGTGATCGACGACGAACGCCGCGGCGGCGAGCTTCGCCTGCACGAACCACGGGCTCGCCGACCAATGGAACGCGCCGACGGCGATGCCGGCGAGCCCGACGACGATGAGCGCGGCGTCCCAGCCCGATGCGCGATCCTGCGCGAGCGTGGCGACCTCGCGGTTGGGCGGACGGAACGAGAGCGCGATCGCGTCGAGGTGTCCGCTGCAGCGGCCGCACATCTGGCACTCGGACGGCCCCTCCATGCGCTTGATCCGCACGAGCGGCGCGCAGTTCACCGGATGTACGGCGACGCGGCCCGAGTTCCGCGCCCACGCGTCGCGGTCGACGCGGAAGTGTACCGGCGCGACGCGCGCGAGCACCGAGAACACACCGTTCACCGGGCACAGGTGGCGGCACCACACGCGCTTCTCGCGGCCGTAGACGAGTCCGACCGCGATCGCCGCGACGGTCGACCCGCCGAGGACGATGAGCGCCGCAGGCGCGTACTGATAGACGCTCACGAGTTGGCCGAACACCGTCGTCAGCGCGAACGCGGTGAACGGCCAGCCGCCCCAGCGCATCCAGCGCGGGATCGCGCGCTGGAGCCCGACGCGGCTCGCCGCCTCGGTCAGCGTGCCCTCCGGGCACAGCACGCCGCACCAGGTCCGGCCGGCGACGAGCATCGACAGGAGGACGAACGGCCACCACAGGCCCCAGAACGCCCACTGCGCGAACACCGTGAGGTTGTCGAGCGCGTGCGCGTCGCCGTCGGGCAGCGGCAGGAGCGCCGGTACGACGAGCAGGATCAGGTACGCCGCGACGACGAGCCACTGGACGATGCGCACCGCGCCCGCGTGATCGCGCAGCCAGTCGCCGTAGCCGGCGAGCCACATCGATGCCCGCGAACGGGCGGCGAGCGCCGTCGTCATCGCGCGGCCGCGGGCGCCGGCCCTTTCGAGGGCGCCGCCGCCGGAGCGCGCAGCAGCAGCGCCATCGCGACCCAGTAGGCCGCGAGGGCGAGGAGCGGCAGCAGCGCGGGCTGCGAACGGTAGCCGGTGAACGCGGCGACGAAGCCCCCGAAGCGCGTCGAGTCGTCGAGGAGCGCGGTCGTGTTCCAGACCTGGTCGACGATCGGCGGCAGCAGGTCCAGCGCGATCAGCTTCTCGAGACCCGAGACCAGGAGCGCGCCCGCGAGCAGCAGCAGCATGATCTCGCTCGCGCGGAAGAAGGCGCGCCAAGAAAAGAGCTTCCCGCCCTGCTGCAGCAGCCAGAACGTGAGCCAGGCGAGCGCGAACCCGCCGGCGAGCACCGCCGCGAACTCGGCGGCGCTCATCTGCGCGAGGCCGACGCCGTAGAGGAACACGACGGTCTCCGAGGTCTCGCGCGCGATCGCCAGCGCGACCACGACGAGCATCCCCCACCAGTTCGCGCGCTCGGCCTGTTCGCCGAGCCGTGATTCGAGGTCGCGCTTCATCGTGCGGCCGTGGCGGCGCATCCAGAACACCATCTGCACGATGAGCGCCGCGGCGACGAGCATCGTGGCGACGCCGAAGATCTCGAGCGCCTCGCCGGAGAGGAAGTGCGCGATGCCCAGCATCGCGAGCGCGAGGGCGATCGCGAGAGCGAGCCCGGCCGCGACACCGCCCCACAGGTAGCGCATGCCGGTGCGCGCGTCGGGCTGGCGAGCGAGCCAGGCGTAGACGATGCCGACCACGAGGAGCGCCTCGGCCGATTCCCGCCACACGATGAAGAGCGCGTTGCCCATCGCGGCGCGCCGCCTACTTCGCGACGATCGTCCCCTTCGAGGTGTCCGGATGGAACTCGTCGAAGAACGGGTAGCTGCCGGGCTTCAACGGGTTGATCACGACCGAGGAGCGCGCGCCGGGACCGAGCACCTTCTCCTGCTTGAGCGGCAGGCTCTCGAACTCGATCGGCGTGGCTCCCTCGTTCGCGATCTCGATCTTGATCCGCCGGCCCGCGGGCACCTCGAGGTTGGGCGGCGTGAAGCGTCCGTCCTTCGCGACGAGCCGGAAGAGCACCGGCTCGTCCGCGGCGAGCGGAGAGGACATCGGCAGCAGGAGGAACGCGGCGAATGCGACGCGGTGCAGGACGGACGGCATGGCGCTCAGTAGCCGCCCTTCTTGCCGACGCCCGCGTAGACGAATTCGTAGTCGAGCGTGAACGGCTTGAACCACGGCCCGACGCCGGTCTCCTTGTCGGTGTGGCGGCCGAAATGCACGTGCGGATCGGAGCCGGGCGGCGACACCGTGACGCGCAGCGTGTAGCGGCCCGGACCGGCGAGCTTCACGTTGTCGCCGTAGTGCGGACCGTCGCTCGCGACCATCGGCATCATCGGTCCCTTGATGACCTCGCTCGAGCCCTGCTTGCGCAGTTCGTAGCTGACCGAGAGGAACGGGATCCAGGTGCCGTCGGCGAATCCGTTGGGGTTCTTGTCGGTCGCCTTGATGTCGGCTTCGAGATGGATGTCGGAGGCCTTGGCGTCGCGCATCATGCCCGGCGGCTCCATCGCGATCGGCTGCAGGTAGACCGCGGCCACCTCCATGCCGTCGCGGATCTGCGGCTTGCCGATCGGGTACTCCAAGGCTGCCGCGGGGCCGCTCGCGAGCGCGAGGACGACCAGCGCGGCAGCCGCCGCACCGAGCGGCCCAGCGCCGAACCGGCTCCCGTCGGCGGGGCCTGCGTGTCGGGTCGTTCGCGTAACACTTTGTTGTTCCAAGGTATTTCTCCTGCGCTCGGACATCGAGCTTCCACTATAGGCCGGCGATCGCCCCATGTAAATAGGAATGATTTGCGTTTTCGCAATGATTGATCTAGGATAAGCGCGTCCGAGCCGCCACCCCGCCTGCGACCCCATGTACGTGTGCGTCTGCCATGCGATCACCGACCGCGAGATCCGCGCGGCGGCGGACCTCGGCACGCGCACCTTCGAGGACCTGCAGGCGACGCTCGGCGTCGCGACCTGCTGCCGCCGCTGCACCGACTGCGCGCGCGGCGTGTTCGCGAGCGCGCTCTGCGCGCAGCCCGCGTGCGCGGCGGGCGGCGACGACTGAGAATCGTTCCTGCGGCGCGGGCCGCGCTCCGCTATCATGGCCTCGGCCCCACACCATCGGGAGCGAGGCATGAAGGGCGACAAGCAAGTCATCAAGCATCTGAACGCGGTGCTCACCAACGAGCTGACCGCGATCAACCAGTATTTCCTGCACGCGAAGATGTTCCGCCACTGGGGCTTCGCGCGTCTCGCCGAACTCGAGCACCACGAGTCGATCGACGAGATGAAGCACGCCGATCGGCTGATCGAGCGGATCCTCTTCCTCGAGGGACTGCCCAACCTGCAGGACATCCACAAGGTCCGCGTCGGCGAAGACGTGAAGGAGGCGCTCGCGTGCGACCTCGCGCTCGAGCACGACGCCTGTCCGGAGCTCAAGGCGGCGATCGCGCACTGCGAGAGCGTCAAGGACTACGTGTCGCGCGAACTGTTCGAGTCGATCCTCGAGAGCGAGGAGGAGCACATCGACTTCCTCGAGACGCAGCTCGAGCTGATCGGCAAGCTCGGCATGCCGAACTACCTGCAATCGGCGATCGCCGAACTCGAGTCCGGGTCCGGAGCGAGCTGAACACGCGGCAGAGGACGACAATCCCACACGCGGCGCCTCGCTTCTGACGGCGCCGCGCCAGCGCAATCTCGCCTATCCGCCCTCGGCCGGTGAGGTCGGCGCGCCCCCGTCGCGCCGAACCGCGAGGACGGCGAGGATCGCGAGCCCCGCGCCGATCAGCGCGATGCCCGTCCACTCGTTCGCCGTCAGCGCTTCGCCGAACACCGCCATCGACGAGACGAGCGCGATCGGCGGGATGGCGAAGATGTTGAGCGAGGCGGTGCCGGCCGGCAGGTGCCGCAGCACCTCGATCCACAGCAGGAAACCCAGCGCCGTCGAGACCGCGCCGACGTAACCCAGCAGCGCGACCTGCTCGAGGCTCCAGCGCGTCGCCGGGAGGTCCATCAGGTACGCGAGCGCGGTCAGCGGCAGCACGCCGACGAGCATCTGCCACGCGAGGAAGTTGACCGGATCGGACGGCGCGCGCTCCTGGAAGTGCTTGATCGCGACGCTGCCTGCGGCCCACCCGAATCCCGACAGCGTCGCCCAGAGCCTCGGCGCGAGGTCGCCGCGCCAGTCCCAGGGCGCGACGACGAGCACGAGCCCGACGAAGGCGAACGCGACGGCGAGCCACTGGATGCCGCGCACGCGCTCGCCCAGCACCATGCGCGCGATCACCAGCGTCCAGAACGGCATCGTGAACACCAGCACCGACGTGCGTCCCGCGCCGCCGCCGGCGAGCGCGACCGTCGTCGCGCCGAAGTTGATCGTCGTCTGGAAGAACCCGGTCACGACGATCGCGGTCCACGTCGCCTTCGGCGCGATCGGTCCGCCCTGCGCGGCGATCACGGCGAACAGCACGACGACGGCGAGCCAGATGCGTTCGACGGTGAAGACCACCGGGTCCGCGTCGCGCAGCGCGAGCTTCATCATGATCCAGTTGACACCCCACACCGCCACCAGCACCGCGAGTGCGACGTAGGCGCCGCGTCGCGTCGCGATCACGATGGCGCGTCCAGGAACCGTTCGACCGCTTCGGCCACGGCTTCCGGCTGGTCGTGATGGAGCATGTGCCCGGCCTCGGGGACGACCACGAGGCGCGCGTCGCGGATCTCGCTCATCCGCCGGCGCACCGCGTCGAGCCCGTCGCCCGGCACCTCGCCATCGGGACGAGGCTCGAGCCAGCGCACGATACGCGACTCGGCTCCGGCCACCCACAGCACCGGCGCTGCAATCCTCCGCCAGATCGCGACCATCTCGCCGTAGCGATACACCGTCGGGAACGGCAGTTTGTGGCGCGGGTCGGACGTGAGCTCCGCGCCACCCTCTGGCAGCACCCTCGCCCACCAGCGGGCGAGGAACTCCGCGCGCTCGCGCGAGAGCCGCGGGTTGTTCTTCTGCAGCCGGTCGGCCACCGCGCCGAGGTCCGCGTAGGGCGCGAAGCGCGGCGGGTCGCGCAACGCGTCGAGCCAGGCTTCGAACTTCCGCGGCGCATCGTCGTCGGATCCGGCGGGGATACCGAAGCCGTCGAGCGAGATCGCCCGCCGCACCCGCGCCGGGCGCACGCCTGCGTAGGTCATCGTGACGTTGCCGCCGAGGCTGTGCCCGGCGATGTCCACCGGTTCGCCCGGAGCGTACTCGTCGACGAGCGCGTCGAGGTCGGCGACGTAGTCGGCGAACCAGTAGCCCTGCGGCTGCCAGTCGCTGCCGCCGTAGCCGCGCAGGTCGGGCGCGATCACGTGACGCTCGCGCGCGAAGGCGTCGACGAGGAACTGGAACGACGCGCCCACGTCCATCCAGCCGTGCAGCGCGAAGAGCTTCGGCGCACCGCTCTCGCCCCACTCGAGCACGCGATGCCCAAGGCCGCGCAGCGACACGCGGCGCGTGCGCGCGGTCTTCAACCCTGCCCCGGCGATCGCATCAGCGCTTCTTGCAGAGGCTCGCGCCGTCCAGCCAGCCGGTCCGATAGTTCGCGTCCTGCCCGTAGCGCTGCGCGTCGCGCCGCTGCGGTCCGGTCGCGCTCGCGCAGCCGTCCGCGTAACCCTGTCGATAGGGCAGCGGGAATCCGGACAGGTTGACCGGCGGCGGCGGCGGCTCCGCGGTGCGCGGCAGAGGAGGTGCGCTCGGCACCGCGGGGGGCGTCGGCGCTCGCGGCTCCGGCGCGGGTGCGGTCGTGGCGCAGCCCGCGACGAGGAGCACGAGCGGAAGTCCGGCGACGAGGCGCGGCAGGGTGAACATTCGGGTGATTGTCCGAACCGTCGCCCGCCACGGTGGTGGCACGGCGCGGTAAAATTCGAGTGTACCGAATCGGGCGAAGGGCCGGTAGTTCGCGCCGCGCGCCGTCGCCCCGCCGCGGCCCGCGCCGGATCGGTACACTTCGACCATGTCCGTCCCCACGTTCGTCCACCTCCGGATGCACGGCGAGTACTCGATCGCCGACGGGACGGTGCGCATCGACGATGCGGTGCGCGCCGCGGCGGACGACCGCATGCCGGCGTTGGCGCAGACCGACCTCGCGAACCTGTTCGGCCTGGTCAAGTTCTACACCGCGGCCCGCGACGCCGGCGTGAAGCCGATCGCCGGCTGCGACGCCTGGATCACCCATGCGGCCGAGCGCGACGCCCCGCACCGTGCGCTGCTGCTCGCCGCCGACCGCGCCGGCTATCTGAGGCTGTGCGAATGGCTCACGCGCGCGCATCTGGGGAACCGCCACCGCGGACGCGCCGAGATCGACCCGGCGTGGTTCGACGAAGGCACCGAGGGCCTCATCGTCCTCGCAGGAGCGCGCGAGAGCGACGTCGGCGCGGCGCTGCTGCAGGGAAACACCGCGGCGGCGAAGGCCGCCGCGCAGGCGTGGGCGCGGCGCTTCCCGGATCGCGCCTGCCTCGAAGTGCAACGCGCGGGACACCCCGACGACGATGCGCTGGTCGACGCCGTCGTCCGGCTCGCGGCCACCGCCGCCCTGCCGGTCGTCGCGACCCACCCGGTGCAGTTCCTGCGGGCGGAGGACTTCCGCGCGCACGAGGCGCGCGTGTGCATCGCCGAGGGGCACGTGCTGTCCGACCCGCGGCGGCCGCGCGCCTTCACGCCGCAACAATACTTCCTCACGCAACGCGAGATGGCGGAGAAGTTCGCCGATCTGCCCGAAGCGCTCGCCAACAGCGTCGCGATCGCGCAGCGCTGCAACCTGACGATCCCGCTCGGCAAGCCGCACCTGCCCGCGTTCCCGACGCCGCCGGGCGTCACGCTCGACGAACACCTGGAGCGCGAGGCCGCGGCCGGGCTCGAACGCCGCCTCGCGCAGCTCTATCCCGACGAGGCCGCGCGCATGAAGGCGCGCGACGCGTACGTCGAGCGGCTCTCGTTCGAGACGAAGACCATCGTGCAGATGGGCTTCGCCGGCTACTTCCTGATCGTCGCGGACTTCATCAACTGGGCGAAGACCCACGACGTGCCGGTCGGACCGGGGCGCGGGTCGGGCGCCGGCTCGCTCGTCGCCTACAGCCTCGGCATCACCGACCTCGATCCGCTCCGCTACCAGCTGCTGTTCGAGCGATTCCTCAACCCCGAGCGCGTGTCGATGCCGGACTTCGACATCGACTTCTGCCAGGACGGCCGCGACCGCGTGATCGACTACGTGCGCGCGAAGTACGGCGCCGCGTCGGTGTCGCAGATCGCGACCTTCGGCACGATGGCCGCCAAGGCCGCGGTGCGCGACGTCGGCCGCGTGCTCGACCTCCCGTACCTGTTCTGCGACGGCCTCGCGAAGCTGATCCCGTTCCAGCCGGGCAAGCTCATCACGCTGAAGCAGGCGCGCGAGATGGAGCCGCTCCTCGCGGAGCGAGAGTCCAACGAGGAGGAGGTGCGCGAACTCCTCGCGCTCGCCGAATCGCTCGAGGGTCTCACGCGCAACGTCGGCATGCACGCGGGCGGCGTGCTGATCGCCCCGGGGCAGCTCACCGACTTCTGCCCGCTCTATGCGCCGTCGGGCGCCGAGGCCGCGGTATCGCAGTTCGACAAGGACGACGTCGAGGCGATCGGTCTCGTCAAGTTCGACTTCCTCGGGCTCACGACGCTCACGATCCTCGCGCGCACGCTCGAGTACGTGCGCAAGCTCGACCCGTCCTCGACGCTCGCGCTCGACGACATTCCGCTCGACGATCCGGCCACCTACAAGCTGTTCCAGCAGGCGCAGACCTCGGCGGTG